>ERZ842401.1222-NODE-1222-length-37440-cov-6.071874_pt1 | contig 37440 bp, 22 predicted proteins | sample MGYA00521270_ERZ842401 | MGnify/ENA primary metagenome ERZ842401 (study PRJEB31892, sample SAMEA3878208) | bioreactor metagenome | biome: Moose rumen | place: Sweden | collected 2011-10 | study: EMG produced TPA metagenomics assembly of the PRJEB12797 data set...
GGAGCCACCCGCAGAAGCGGGCCCAGCCCTTGCTGTATGTTGTCTTGTTCCTGCCCATTACGAAATGTCTACGTCTTCGAGTTCTTTTTCGCTCTTGAGGTTGTGCCTGAGCCAGACCTGGCGCTCGATGGTATTGTCGCCCATGTAGAACTCCATGATCATGGGGATGGATTCTTCTTCGGCGAGAGTCACCTCGTCGAGCCGCATGTCTTCGCCGATAAAGTCGGCGAATTCGTCGGAGGAAATCTCGCCCAGGCCCTTGAAGCGGGTGATCTCCACCTTGTTCTTGAGTTCCGCAATGGCCTGCTCCTTCTCTTCGATTGAGTAGCAGTAGCGGTTGGCGGTCTTGTTGCGGACGCGGAAGAGGGGAGTCTGCAGTATGTGCACATGCCCGCGGCGGATGAGGTCGGGGTAGTACTTCATGAAGAAGGTGCATACCAGCATGCGGATGTGCATGCCGTCGTTGTCGGCATCGGTGGCCACTATGATGTTGTTGTAGCGGAGATTCCCGAGGTCGTCCTCCACTCCCAGGGCGGAGATCAGCAGGTTGAGTTCCTCGTTCTCGGCCACCTTCTTGCGGCTTTCCTTGTAGGAGTTGATGGGTTTTCCGCGGAGGCTGAAGACAGCCTGATAGTTGGCGTTGCGGGCCTTGGTGATGGTTCCGCTTGCGGAATCTCCCTCGGTGATGAAGATGCTGCTGCGCTCGATGTCATCCTGAGTCTTCTCGGTCACCTTGTCGTTGTAGTGATAGCGGCAGTCGCGCAGCTTGCGGTTGTAGACATTGGCCTTCTTGTTGCGCTCGCGTGTTTTTTTCTGGATCCCGGAGATCTCCTCGCGCTCGCGCTGGGAATCCTTGATCTTGTCTTCGATCACCGGAACTATCTCCTTATGGATGCGGAGGTAGTTGTCCAGCTCCGTGGCTACGAAGGAGTTGACATAACTGCGGATGGTGGGACCAGTGTCGAGTTTGAGCACCCCGTGCTCGTCATGGGTCTGCTTCTCCCACATGTAGTTGGAACCGAGTTTGGTCTTGGTCTGCCCTTCGAAATTGGGCTCCTGGATCTGTATGGAGATGGCTCCCACAATGCCCTGGCGGCAGTCTTCGGGAGCGTAGTTCTTCTTGAAGAAGTCCTTGAAAGTCTTTGCGACGGCCTCGCGGTAGGCAGCTAGATGGGTGCCGCCGTCGCGGGTGTTCTGCCCGTTCACGAACGAGGATATGTTCTCGCCGTAGTCGCGTCCGTGGCTGAGAACTATCTCGATGTCTTCGCCCTCGAGATGGATGGGAGGGTAGAGCGGCTCCTCGGAGAGATTCTCGTTCACGAGGTCGAGCAGACCGTTCTCGGATTTGTAGGATGTGCCGTTGAGAGTGAGGGTGAGACCTTTCTTGAGGTAAGAATAGTTCTTCACCATGGTCTCGACATAGCTGAGATTGTAGGCGAATTTGCCGAACATCATGGGATCGGGATAGAAACGCACCAGTGTGCCGTTCTTCTCCCTGGGAGCGGGATCGGTGCCGCTCTCCTTGAGCTCTCCACGTTCGAAACGCGCCCACGAAGACTCGCCTTCGCGATACGAACATACGTAGAAACTCTCCGAAAGGGCGTTCACCGCCTTGGTGCCCACGCCGTTGAGGCCGACGCTCTTCTTGAACACCTTGTCGTCGAATTTTCCGCCGGTGTTGAGGATGCTCACGGCCTTGACCACGGAGCCGAGGGGAATGCCGCGGCCGAAGTCACGCACGGAAACATGATTGTCTTCGGTGATGTCCACCAGTATCTGCTTGCCGAAGCCCATCGCATACTCGTCGACCGAGTTGTCGATGATCTCCTTGAGGAGCACATATATGCCGTCGCCCGGGTTGTTGCCGTTGCCGAGACGCCCGATGTACATGCCGGGGCGCATACGGACGTGCTGCACGCCTTCCAGGGTGCGGATGTTGTCGTCTACGTAATTCGTCACATTCTCTGCCATATCCTACAAAAATACACAAAATTTGTCTATTTCACTACACCCCGCAGGTGGAGGATGACGGGTTTTTTGATGTCGGAGAGATAAACCGTGACGGTTTTGTCGAAGGGGAAGGGGCCGTCTTCGTTGGAGTAAGTGACCTCGATGGTGCCTTTCTGCCCCTTTTCTAGACTGGAGCGAGTCCATCTGACGTTGGTGCAGCCGCAGGAAGTGATGGCGGAAAGAATCGTGAGGGGATCATCGCCAACGTTGGTGACGGTGAAAGTGCAGGTCTGTGCTCCGTCGGCCTGGGAGATGGTGCCGAAATCGTGCACCGTGCGGTCGAACTGCGCGCGGCCGCCTATCAGGACGCTCAGTAAAATCAATAAAAATTTCATATTGCAAATTTATAACAAAAACCTTACCTTTGCGTCCGAGATATAAAACTTTAACGAAAGATATGGCTTACAAAATTTCACCTGACAGCTGCGTGGCTTGTGGAACCTGCATGAGCGAATGCCCTACCGGGGCTATCCACGAGGGAGATGTTTACTCTATCGATCCCGACGTGTGCATCAGCTGCGGCACCTGTGCCGGAGCCTGCCCCATGGGCGCAATCAGCGAAGAGTAAGGTTTTTACGCAACTATGACTCTGACACCCAGGCGTTCCAACGCCTTGCGGGTGTCTTCTTTTATTCCCGTATCCGTGATCAGGATATCGATGTCTTCGCATCCGCAGATGCGGCCGAAGCCCTTGTAGCCCAGCTTCGAAGAGTCGGCGAGCACTATGGCGGAGGCCGACACTTCTATCATCTGGTGCAGGAGTTCGGCCTCTTCGATGGTGGCGCAGGTGACTCCGAATTCGGGATCCACTCCGTCCACTCCGAAGAATATCTTGCTGCAGTGCAGGTTCTTGAGCTGGTTCTTGCTCTCGGAGCCTATGACGCACAGCGAGTTTCCGTACAGGATGCCGCCGAGCTGCATGACCGACACGCCCGACATGTCGCCGAGGGCCATCGAAATGTTCACCGCCGGGGTCACCACGTTGAGGCGCCCCCTGGGCTTCAGCACCTCGGCCATGACCTCGATGGTGGAACCGGCTCCCATCATGATGGAATCGTTCTCCTGAAGCAGTTCCACGGCGCGGCGCCCTATCTTCTGTTTTTTCTTGAAATTGATCAGCTTCTTGGTGTTGAGGCTGATGTCCATCACCTGCGCGGTGGTGGGAAGGGCGCTTCCGTAGGCGCGGTAGAGTAGCCCCTGCCCTTCGAGGTAGGTGAGGTCTTTGCGTATGGTGGTCTGGGTTACCTGCAGGGCGTCCGCGAGGTCGGCCACGCGCACGAAACCGTTCTGGAAGATGTTGTCGAGGATGAATTTGCGGCGTTCTGCTATGCTGGTCATGATGCTACCATTTTGCGATTATCTCATAGGGCACTCCGTTGAGCACCCCGGTGTTTCCCGAATAGATGAAATAGCGGCCTAGGCCGGATGCAGGGTCGATGACGGTTTCCGTGGCGGTGACGGTGGTGGCGCAGCGCACGGCCACATACCACAAACCCTTCTCCAGCGGCCCGGTGGTGATGGTCTGGGTGCCTCCGGGCCTTCCCTCCGCGTAATCCGGACTGTTTTCGGGGAAGGCGAATCCGCCCTTCTTGAGGAACAGCTCCAGATCGCAGGGCTCCGCTCCTTCCACTCTGAGCGTGAGGGATTTGGCTCCGTTGGGCAGGTGTATCACGAAGTGATGGCACTGCAGGTCGCCAATTGCAGTGTTCAGGGGATCTTCATCTGTTGACTTCCTGGTCATATGGCGCGCTTCACCATTCTTGAGAATGCCCTTGACTTTTGCGATTCCGCTGCCGTCCCTGGCATAGGCGAACATGGATGCCGTCATATTGAGTATGTCGCCGGAAGTTGCGTCCTCGGGATGCGAACCTGTAACCACCAGGCGTCCGGACTCCGGAGAGTCTTTGTAGGCCCATACTGCAGGCTGGCCGTAGAATCTCTCAGATGAGGAATCTTTGCCCTTCTGGTTGAGGAAGCGGGCCAGGATTTCCGTTCCCGCAGGGGCTGTCGACACATCCATGTAGCCGCCGCCATTGTGCCGGATGCCGGAAACCAGCTCAAGATTCTCAGGGCCGTAGTAGTTGTGGAAGACGTCCGAAATAATTTCGACTCCTATGCTCGAATTGCTGACCCCGGTGCTTTTCATATTGCCGCCTTTCCATATATTGTAGTATGCGAGGGCGTTTCCGCTCGCGTACTTGCCGGCAAGGTAGGCTCCTGCACACGAACCTACGTACGAACCGCCGTTGGTGTAGAATGTGTTCACGTTGGAGCGGCCGCCGGCACCGAGGGTCGTGCCATGGGGGCCTGAATGCCCGCCGAAAGAATAGAATATCCTGAAGCGGGGCTCCCCGTCGGGGTAGAGCAGTGCTCCGTTCAGATCTTCGGGCGTGCCGGAGAAGACGCCGGTCTGGAGGGCTTTGTCGCTTTCGGTGTATCCGTTCGCTACATCGTTGACGGTGGAGAGGAAATACTCCACATTTGTGATTCCGGCTTTTTTCAGTGCATACGGGAGGCGGCCGTTGATTACGGAACCATCCTGCTTGATGCCGGGATTGAGCTCGCAGCCTCCGTCGAGGAATATTTCTTTATAATAGGCCGTATTGACGGTAGAATTGTCGACAAGGCGCAGAATGCCCTCGTCGTCAAGTTCTTCCAGTCCCTGTCCGGCTTTATCGGTGCCGGCGTTTTCTTCCTTTGTGCAAGAGAAAGAAAGGATGATGCATGCCGCAGCCAAGATGCAGGGAAGAGTCGTTTTACGTGTCATATTCCGTAAAGGTACACATAATCTTGGAAAAGCCAAAGTTTTTGGAAAATATTCAAAACGAAACAAAACGAAACAAAAAACTCTGCAAATCTTTTGCAAAACGAAAAAAAATGATTATTTTTGAACATTATTAGAATAATAACCAATTCCATTATGAGAAGTAAATCCTTTCTGATGCTTCTTGCGGCCGGCCTGCTGCTGTTTGCAGGCGTGGGCGCAACTGCCCAGAACCGCACCCTGAAGGTGCAGGGCGTCGTGACCGATTCCAAAGGCGAGACGCTGATCGGGGCAATGGTCTATGTGCAAGGCAGTTCGAACGGTGCGATGACCGACGCTTCCGGGCGTTACACCATCTCGGGAGTCCAGCCGAATGCAACCCTCGTCGCGAGCCTGATGGGTTACGAAGAGCAGACAACCAAGGTCGACGGCCGTACAGCCATCGATTTCGTTCTCAAGGATGATGCGATGGTTCTGGAAGAAGCAGTCGCCATCGGTTATGGCAGCCAGCGTAAAGTGACGCTGACCGGCTCCGTGACCACCACCTCCGGAGACGCTCTTGTCAAGAACTCCTCCGTCAACCTTTCCCAGGGTCTTGCAGGCCGTGTTTCCGGTGTGATCGTGAACAACCGTTCCGGTGAGCCGGGACGTGACGATGCAGTTATGTACATCCGCGGACGCTCCACACTCGGCAACAACAGCCCTCTCATCATCATCGACGGCGTGCCCGGACGAGGCGATGAGTTTTCCCGCCTTACCGGTGAGGAAATCGAGAGCGTGAACGTGCTGAAGGACGCTTCCGCGGCCATCTACGGTGCGCGTTCCGCAAACGGCGTCATTCTCGTGACCACCAAACGCGGCCGCACCGACGGCAGGCCCAGCGTCACGTTCACATACGACCGCGGCTGGCAGACTCCCACCCGCCTCCTCAAGATGGCGGACGCCGTCACCTTCGCGAAGGCATACAACGCCGCCCGTGCAATTACCGGAGCATCAGCCATCTATACAGATGAGCAGATCCAGCACTACATAGACGGAGATGACCTCATCAACTACCCCAACACCAACTGGTTTGATGCCATCATCAAGGATTATTCTTCGCAGCATAAGTACGGCGTCAGCCTGCAGGGCGGTGCCGGAAAGGTGAGCTACTTCGTGCAGTTCAACGGCCAGTTCCAGGACGGTATCTATGTGAAGTCGGCCACCAACTACAACCAGTACAACGTGCGCTCCAACATAGACATCCAGGTTACCGACGACTTCAAACTCGGGCTCGACCTCAATGTCCGCCAGCAGCACAAGAACTACTCGGCTTACCCTTCCGACAGTTATGGTATCTTCTACATCACCACGCGCCGCTATGCTTCCAGCGCGCCTTACTATCCTAACGGATATCTCCGTTCCGGATCGAACCCCGCCGCCCTCGTGCAGGATCTGACCGGATACGACAACACCACCTACAATACCATCAACACCACGTTCCGCGGCAACTACGACCTTCACGCCATCACGAAGGGGCTTTCCGTGAATGCGGTGTTCGCCTACGACGTGCACAACAACTTCCACAAGAACTGGTCGAAGAACTGGCCCTGCTACTCCTACGACGAAATCACGGAGACCTACCGCGAGCGGGACAGCGGCGTATTCACCACGCCTACGCTCAACGAGAGCCAGAACAACTACCACACCGTCACCCTGAATGCCAACATCAACTATGACCGCGAGTTCGACGGGCATCACGTCACGGCGCTTGCCGGTATGGAGCAGAGCAGCTACCGCAAGGACTACTTCAGCGGCGCCATCGAAAAGTACGATTCCGACATTCTCGACGAATTCTTCGCCGGCAATGCCGACAAGGCGTACTACAAGATAGGCGGTTATGCCGCTGAAACCGCACGCCGTTCATTCTTCGGCCGTGTCGGCTATGACTACAAGAGCAAATATCTCTTCCAGGCCCTCGTCCGCTGGGACGGTTCCGAGAACTTTCCGGAGAATAGCCGCTGGGGTGTATTCCCCGGAGCGTCGGTCGGCTGGCGTATTTCCGAAGAGCCCTTCATCAAGGACAACTATCCATGGATCACCAACCTCAAGATCCGCGCTTCCTACGGCGAGCAGGGTAACGACCAGGTGGATGCATTCCAGTATCTTTCCACCTACAAGTACTCCACCAGCACCTCATACAGGGCCCTGTATGACGGAAAAGAGGTAAACTACATCATTCCCGACGGAGTTCCGAACCCGAACATCACCTGGGAGGTCGCCAAGACATGGAACCTCGGTCTGGACGGATCCCTTTACAACGGCCTGCTCGGATGGGAGTTTGAAATCTTCTCAACCCGCCGTTCCAACATTCTCTGCACCCGCAACGCTTCCGTTCCTTATTATACCGGTCTGACCAGCAACCTCCCCGACGAGAACATCGGTATCGTTTCCAACAAGGGTTTCGAAATCCAGCTGAACCATGAGAACAAGATCGGCCAGCTGCGCTACCATGTGACGGGCAACTTCATGTATGCCAAGAATACCATTGAATATATGGATGAGACTCCCTATGACGAGAAGCACCAGTATATGAACCGCACAGGCCACCCGATGGGAGCCACCTTGATTTATCAGGTGGAGGGCATCAACAGATCGTTCGAACAAATGGCGGAGCATCCCCAGATGGCGGGCGCAGGTCTCGGTGACTTCTACTTCAAGGATCTGGACGACAACGGAATCATCGACTCCCAGGACCGCCTCCGCTGCGACCTCACGGCAGTTCCGCAGATTGTCTTCGGTATCAACGGAGATCTCCAGTGGAAGAACTGGGATGCATCCATCCTTCTGCAGGGTCAGGCAAGGGCACGTTATTACTATGCCCCTCTTACCGACCCCGTTTCCGGCAACATTGAATACGATGCCGCAAAGAATGCCTGGACGCTTGAGAACACGCAGACGAATTATCCCCGTATCGCTTCCAACATCGGAAACGGCGGCGTGTACCGTTCCTCCTACTACTACCGTAACGCTGCATTCCTGCGTCTGAAGAACCTTGAGATCGGCTACTCCATTCCCGGACGTGTTTTCGGTCATCAGGTAGGAATAAAGAACATACGTGTCTATGCGGCAGGTTACAACCTCCTGACCTTCTCCGAGCTCAAGACCATCGACCCTGAGACCAGCGACGAAGGCTTCCAGACCTATCCTCAGGTCAAGATCTACAACCTTGGTGTTAAAGTTACTTTCTAATCGGAAACTGATATGAAAAAGATACTTTATATACTTGCATCCCTGGCGCTTCTTGCCGCCTGCAACGATGGTTTCCTGGATAAGAAACCTCTCGACAAGCTTTCTGAAGAGGCCGTATTCAACAGCGACGCCCTTGCTGAAGCCTATATCAACGCCATCTATACCGTGCTGCCGGATCCTTTTACCGAGGGTAATATCGGCTGCATTACCGATGAAGGTTTCTTCCGATATGGCGGCACTTCCACCCGTTACATCGCGGACGGTTCGATGACCCCCAGTTCCATCATCCCCATGGAGGACGGAGGCCCGGCGCACAATACCCGTACCACTTTCCTCAATATATGGAACCGTGCTTATGAGTATATCTATCGTTTGAACTATTTCATCAGGTATGTTGATGAGAAGGGCTCCGCTATGACCGAGGACGGAAAGAATCGTCTTCTCGGCGAGGCTTATTTCCTTCGTGCATGGGCATACACAAACCTCATCCAGCGTTATGGCGGTGTGGTTATCGTCGACAAGCCGTTCGACGATATCGGAGCGGATTTCGCGGACACACGTTCCAATTTCGACGACTGCGTGACCTTTATCAAAGGCGACCTCGACAAGGCTTACGACCTTCTTCCCGAGAAGAACGGCACCGCCCTGGGCCGCGTGCACAAAGACTGCGTGCTTGCACTCCGCAGCCGTCTCACCCTGATCGTGGCGTCGCCTCTATTCAACGATCCCAACTTCCCCACTGGAAGCATCTTCCGCGGAGAGTATTCCAAGAGCAAGTGGCAGGATGCATACGATGCCGCCAAGGCGATATGCGACCGTGCCGACAAAGACGGAGCTTATGCTCTGGATGATACATACGATGGATTCTGGCGCGATGAGAACTCTCCCGAGATTATCTGGGGCAAGTACTTCGTGCAGAGCAGCGGCCAGCCTCACAAGGCTCAGCTCTTCTATGCTCTGATGGATTTCGGCGGAGGCGGATGGGAAAGCTTCAACCCCACCCAGGCGATGTGGCTCGACTATGAGATGAAGAACGGCAAGAAGATCTTCGAGGAAGGCTCGGGCTATGATCCCAAGCACCCCTTCAAGGGCCGTGATCCACGTTTCGAGCACAGCGTGGTTTATCCTACCAAGATCTACAAGTGGACCGACAAGGACGGTGGTTTCAACGAAACCGTCCTCAACCTTTACCTGCTTTACGAAAACGCCGAGCTTGCAGACCTGGACAAGAGCAAGCCTGAACTCAGCACTTCCAAGAAGGCCAGCGACCAGATTCACCTCACCAACACCGGCGGAAGCGGCCTCACCAAGTGGTACATGCCCGACAAGTACATCTCCGAATCCCTTATAGGAAACGTGGTCTATCCCTGGTTCCGTCTCGGCGAAATGTACCTGAACATGGCGGAAGCCGCCTATCAGCTCGGCGGCAAGGAAGATGAATGCAAAGAATACCTCAACAAGGTCCGTAGCCGCGCCGACGTCAGAATGCCCGACATTACATCCTCCGGTACCGACCTCTGGGATGATGTTGTCAACGAGCGCCGGGTCGAGCTGGCCTTCGAAGCGTTCCGCTACTTCGACACCAGGCGTCTGAAGATTGCAGTCGGCTATGAGAATGTGCCTTTTGCGGGAATGCGTACAATGCTTCTCCAGAAGGGGACGAAGCAGGATACCGTCTATCGTGTCGGCCAGCCTGCCACACTTGTGAACAAGGACCGCAACTATTATTGGGCAAATACCGAAGAAAGGACAGCATATATCGGCAGCAACAACGGCAACGACGTGGCCTACATAGTTAATTATGTGTGGAAGGGCAAGACCTATGCCGTGGACTACGGCGAAGCCTGTCTGACTATTTCTCCTACCCAGAAGTGGTTCCCGAATGCAAGTCGCAACAACCGCCCGAAGGCCGGAGAACTCACCTGCAGCAACGCTCCCGGTGTGGAGGATTCAGCGGATTATCCTAACTATCTGATGCCTATTCCCCAGCCGGAAATCGACAAGACGCAGAAACGTATAGTCCAGAATCCCGGATACATATATTAGTGTATGCGAAGATTCCGTATCCTTATAGGAGCCCTGATACTCCTCGGCGCCCTTGCAGGGTGCCGGGGAGCCGGGCTTACAATGGCTTACAGCTCAGCCGACATCTCGACTACCGAGAATGAGCACACGATGCTGGCCGGATTCGCCGCCCGCAACGACCTTCACGACGGCATCCATCAGCACATCTTCACACACTGCCTGGTGCTGGGCGACGGTGTGCAGAAAGTCTGCATCATCTCCAACGACCTGATGGAGGTTTCTCCTGCGCTCTCCGACACAATACGCACCCTGATCGCGGAGAGGTCCGGGCTCGCGGTAGACAATATCCTGATGCACAACATCCACACTCATTCCGCGCCTCGTTCGGGCGGATGGTGCAACGTGAGCGGCGGCCCCAACCGTGCGTGGAAAGACAGGATGGTGGAGACCGTGGCCGGCAATGCCGTCAAGACCATTCAGGCCGAAGGCAAACCCTTCACCCTTGAAATCGGCAAGGGAAAAACCTCCATCAACGGCAACCGCTGCGAGAAGGGCGGCCCCGTGGACCACGACGTGTATGTGGCCCGCTTCCTGCAGAAGGGAAAGCCGGTGGTGTCGATCGTGAACCTGGCGTGCCATCCGGTTTGCATGGGTCCGGGCAGCTATCTGCTGTCGTCGGATTATCCCGGAGTGAACGCCCGTTATCTTTCCGAGGCCTGGGGCGGGGAAGTGTTCCAGCTTACCGGCGCCGCCGGCAATATGGATCCCGCTGAAGGTCCGAAGAAAGTGGAATATGCGGAGCGATGCGGAAAGGAACTCTCTGAATCACTGAAAGATATATCTTTCGAAAAGATCCCTTCAAAGGGCTTGCTACGCCTCGTCAACGAAACGGTCGACCTGCCGTATCAGATCGAAGTGGTTACGCCGGAGGCGGTTAAACATCATGCCGATTCCCTTGCGGCTTCGGCCAGGACGGTTTTCCCGCGCTTCGCCGACGATGTGCGCGGATGGGAGGCTGAAATCCTCTCCCGCTTCGAAGCGGGGTCCGTGCCTTCGAAACTGCGTTATCATCTCCACGGAGTGGATGTCGATGGAGTGATCTTCTTCTTCAGTGACGGAGAACCTTTCTGCGAATATCAGATGGAAGCCCGCGCCGCATTCCCCGACAGGGCCGTCTTCTTCGCCGGCTACACCAACGGACAGAACTCCTATCTGCCCTCCGCCCGTGCATACGAAGTGCGCAAGGGCTACGAATATGAAGTGGAGCAGATGCATGTTTACATCAAGGCTCCTTATCCGCTGTCGGAGCGCATGCCTTCGGTTTACCGCGAAGGCGTGGTACGCACCATCAGCGATACAATCGCACAAGAATAAATGAAGAGAATTCTTCTCATAATGGCGGCAGTGCTTGCGGGGGTTCTTGCTTCCGCGGCGCCCCGCCTCAATATTGTCCCTGCTCCCAAGAATGTAAGCGTGTCTGAAGGTTTCTTCAGGCTCGACAAGAATACATCCCTCGTGGTGGAAGATGCCGACTTCGAGGAGATGGCTGCCGATTTCAAGGATCAGGTGAAACATGCCTCGGCCTTGAACGGAAGCAAAACCAGGATAGTTCTCCGCAAGCGCCCGGGATTCGGAAAAGAAGCCTACAGGCTCACCGTCACCCCGTCGGAAGTCCTGATCGAGGCTTCGGAAGTGAACGGAGCATTCTACGGTCTTCAGACCTTCAAGCAGCTGCTGCCACCAGAAATTTATGCTCAGGCCATCAAGAAGCCCGTGAAGTTCCTGGCACCCTGCTGCATCATAGACGATGAACCGGAGTTCTGGTATCGCGGGCTGCTTTTCGACAGCGGCCGTTTCTTCTTCCCTAAAGAAGAGATAATGAAGTTTATCGACATTATGTCGATGTACAAGCAGAACATGTTCCACTGGCATCTTACCGAAGACCAGGGCTGGCGCATCCAGATCGACAAATATCCCCGCCTCACCGAAGTCGGCGCCTGGCGCAAGGAAACGGCCTGGCACAGCGGCATAGGCAACGGCATTCCCCACGGAGGATTCTACACCAAAGATGACATACGTGAAGTGGTGGAATATGCCCGCAAACGCTGCGTAACCGTGATACCGGAGGTGGAAATCCCCGGACACAGCACCGCCGCCATTGCGGCATATCCCTTCCTCAGCTGCTTCCCCGACCGTCACTATGAGGTGGAAACCATGTGGGGCATACACAAGAACCTCTACGCTCCCACTGCGACCACCTTCCGCTTCCTGGAAGATGTGTTCACCGAACTCTTCGAACTTTTCCCTTCACCTATATACCATATAGGAGGAGATGAAGCACCCAAGGACGTGTACAAAGAAAGCCGGTACTGCCAGGATCTCATGACAGTGCTGGGCCTCGACGATGAAGAGGAACTCCAGACCTTCTTCGTCAAGAGGATGGGCGACTTCCTCCGCGCTCACGGCAAGACCGTTATCGGATGGGATGAAATCCTGGACGGAGGAGCCCTGGAGGATCCCATCGCAATGTCTTACCGGGGGCATGCTCCTGCGGTGAAGGGCATCAAGCGCGGCATACGCGTGATCCTTACCCCTAACCGCTGGTGCTACCTCGACAACAAGCAGGAGGATATGGCAGACGACATCGACCAGAACCTGTTCATGCCCCTCAAAAAAGTTTATAATTATTATCCTGCCGTAGACTCGCTCGCGGAACTCAGCAAGAAATATATCGTGGGTTACGAAACCTGCCTCTGGACGGAGTATGTGCCCGACAACAAGACTGCCGAATACCAGGCCTTCCCGCGCAATGTGGCGGCAGCAGAAGTCGGCTGGACTTCCCGCGAGAACAAAGACTGGGAGTCCTTCCGCGAGCGTATGCCCAAGATACTTGCGACACTTGACTTGAAAGGAATCCAGTATTGCCCGGTATACTATGACGTGATCTTCGATTACGACCGCAATATCGGATTTCCCAAGCCGATGAACCTGGAGATCGAAGACCCCACAGCCGTAATCCGGTACACCCTCGACGGCAGCATCCCCACCGCGAAGTCGCCTGTATATGGCGGAAAACCTTTCATGGTCGATAAGGGAAGCATAATCAAGGCCCGCGGTTTCCGGGGCGGAAAGGCTATAGGAAAAACAGTGACAAAAGAATTCCCCAAATGAAGAACCGCTTTCCACACATATTATCTTCGGTTCTGATCCTGCTGGCCGCCTGCTCCAGCACGGAGCAGGCTCCGCAGGTGATCTCGGTGATTCCCCAACCTTCTTTCTGCCAGCAGGAAGAAGGCGTTTTCAGTATCGACCGCAACACTCCGGTATATGTGGACTTCACCGACCCTGCGCTGCTGCGTACCATAGGCTTCCTGAATGAGCGCTTGCAGAAGGCGGCCGGATTCAGCCTGCAGATCATCCAGGACGACCCTCTCCGCCACGGGCAGGAAAAGGGAGTCTTTGTTCTGGACGCAGGCTTGAAGAAAGAGGCATACAATCTTAACGTCAGCCCCGGCAGGCTGCTGATTGAATATGGCGACGGCGCAGGCCTCTTCTACGCAATCCAGACTGTTTTCCAGCTGCTGCCCGATGCGATCTTCGCCGAAACCCGCCAGAAGGGCGTGAAATGGGAAGTTCCCTGCTGCTACATCGAAGACGCACCCGCCTTCCCTTACCGCGGAATGCACCTGGACTGCTGCCTGCACTTTTACGACATCGACTTCCTTAAGAAATACATAGACGTGATGGCCCTGCACAAGGTGAACCGTTTCCACTGGCATCTTACCGAAGACCAGGGCTGGCGCCTCGAAATCAAGAAATATCCGCTCCTTACCGAGAAGGGGCAGTGGCGTAAAGAAACTGTGGTCGGCTCCCTGCATTCCGGAGTCTACGACGGCACGCCGTATGGCGGATACTACACCCAGGAACAGGTGCGCGACCTTGTGAAATATGCGGCTGAGCGCTATGTGACCATAATTCCCGAGATAGAGCTTCCCGGCCACGCCCTGGCGGCCATCGCCTGTTATCCCGAGCTCAGCTGCGGCCTCGAAGACCATTACGAAACCGCTACGAAATGGGGAATCTTCAAGCAGGTTTACTGCCCCAAAGAAGAAACCTTCAAGTTCCTGGAAGACGTTTTCGACGAGGTCTTCGAACTCTTCCCTTCGGAACTCATACATATCGGGGGCGATGAATGCCCCAAGGCAAGTTGGAAGAAATGCCCTCATTGTCAGGCGCTTATCAAGCGCGAGGGGCTGAAGGACGAATACGAACTCCAGAGCTGGTTCATCCGGCGCATGGAAAAATACATCAATTCCAAAGGCCGCCGGATAATAGGCTGGGACGAAATCCTCGAAGGAGGCCTCGCACCCAATGCCGGGGTGATGTCGTGGCTGGGCGAAGAAGGCGGAATCAAGGCCGCGCAGCAGCACCATGAGGTGGTGATGGCGCCTTATCCCAAATACTACCTCGATTATTGGCAGGCGGATCCTGAGAGCGAACCCCTCGCCATGGGCGGGCCCACGCTGCTCCGCACCATGTATGAATACAACCCTGTCCCCGAGATACTTTCTCCGGAAGAGCGCAGGTATATCATAGGTGTCGAGGGCTGTGTCTGGACCGAATACATGCCCACGCCCGAGCGTGTGGAATATATGGCCTGGCCGCGCATGTGCGCGATCGCCGAAGCGGGATGGAGTTCGGCGGCAAAAGACTGGGACGCTTTCACCCGCAGGTTGGAAAAGCATCTTGGGCGTCTCGACAGGCTTGATGTAGGCTACTGCAAGGCGTTTTTCGATCCTTACATCGATCTTCGCAAGGACACTGAATACAGCAAGGTGGCAGTTATCAGTGTGGATGCACCCGATGCCGAGATACGTTATACCCTCGACGGAAGCGATCCTGCGGCAGAATCCACTTTGTACACGATTCCATTTGCAATCAACCGTCAGCAGACAGTGAAAGCAGCCGCTTTTCGTGACGGAAAACGGATAGGAAATATAAAACATAAAAATTTTTAGTTATTTTTGAAGGATTATGGCATTAAGACTAACTGAGCAACCTTCGCTCTACGATCATCTAGAGACCAAGTCGACGGCGGAACTGCTGCGCGACATCAACAATGAAGACAAGAAGGTGGCGCTTGCCGTAGAGGCTGTGCTGCCCGACATAGAAAGGCTTGTCAATGCCGCCGAGGCGCAGATACGCGCGGGCGGGCGCTTTTTCTGGCTGGGTGCCGGAACAGGCGGAAAAATTGCGGTTCTCGATGTTTTGGAGGTTCCCAACACCTATGGAGTGGATCCCGAGATCTGGCAGGCGGTGCTTGCCGGCGGCAACGAAAATCTCGTTCTCGACCTCGAAGAGGCCGAAGATGACGTGGAGGAAGGGTGGCGCACGCTCAGCGAGATTCATCACGTCACTCCCAAAGACATCGTGGTGGGCATCTCCGCCAGCGGAAATACTCCCTATGTGATGGCAGCCATGAAAGCCTGCAAGGAGCATGGCATCCCTTGCGGCAGCATCTGCAACAATCCCGATTCTCCCATCTCTCACTATGTGGATTATCCCGTAGAGGTGGTGATGGGTCCCGAGTTCATCACCGGCAGCACCCGCATGAAGTCCGGCACATCCCAGAAACTCCTCTGCGACATGATCAGCACCACGCTCATGGTGCGTCTCGGCCGTGTGGAAGGCAACCGCATGGTCTGTGCAAACCTCATCAACAACAAGGTTGTCGACCGCCTCACCCGCACCATGGTGGAGCGCAATCCCCAGCTCAGCTACGAGTATTGCGAGCAGGTCATCAAGAAGACCGGCGGACTTAAGAAGGCCGAGGAATACCTCAGGAAAGAAGGAATCCTTAAATAATCGAATATGAAAATCATCCGAATAATCCTTTTTTCGGTAGTGCTGACAAGCACTTTGCTTTCGTGTGGAAAGGAGAAGAAAGAAGATGCAACGGTGAGGTTCGCCGGTATCGTGATCAATGAAATAGCGGCTCACGATGATGCCGATGAGATTGATACTTGGATAGAATTGTATAACAATGCCGAAACAGCCGTTTCTCTGGAAGGACTTTCATTATTTATCAGCGACAGATATTTTACAAACGAGAATCTCGCTACTTTGTCCGGTGAACTTGCACCCGGGGGACGCCTCGTATTGAGCACTGCCGACGGGGGCCTTCGCACGGGTATCGCATCGGACGGCGCATTCACTCTTTCGCTCGGGCCATCGGCCGACGTAACCATCGACTCATTCGAGCATACGGCCGACATGCCTTCGCTCGGATACTTCGCCAGTTGGCAGCGTATTCCCGACGGAAGCGGCGAACTCAGGAAACTCACATACTCCAGCAAGGGACGTGCTAACGAAATTTTCGATATCTCCAAAACGAAACCCACCGCCGTATGGACCTGGGGAGCGCACATGGGAGATCTTCTTGCCAACGATGCCGCCAATCTGAGAAAGTTGAAAGAAAAAGGATACGATCACATTGTGCTCAATTATGCAGCTTTCAGCACGGGCCCGTATAGGAAGCAAGCCAGGAGTCTGATTCCCCTTTGCGACGAACTCGGCCTGACGGTTCATGTATGGCTGCAATGCTTCTACAATGGAGGATGGGAGAGCCCCATCGATGATGAGAAGAAGGCTTACAAGGAAGAGGTTTACGAGCGCATCCGCAACGATGCCATATCTTATATCGAGACATGGGGTGTGAAGGGAGTGCATCTTGATTATGTGCGTTTCGGCGGAACCGCTTCCAAGCATGATTTGAACAATGAGGTAAATTCTGTCGGAGCAGTCAACAGGTGCTGCCGCGAAATCCGGGAAATATGTGATGGTTACGATGAAGGCCTTGTCACTTCGGCAGCCTTGATGCCTGAGGTGAACTCTACCGCATCTTATGGTCAGTCGCCATCGCTTATGGCTCAGTATATTCATATTCTGATGCCTATGATATACCGCTACGGCAGTTATAATTTCAGCGACACCGGCTTCAAGGACAGATCGAATTATTTTGCCGACCAGGCTGCCAAGCGCGGAGCTGTATCGTGGTCGGGAATTCAGACTTACAACGCGGCTAACACGGGCATGACCGCTGAAGAATTGCGCAGGGACATCGATCTGATGGCTGAAACAAGGGCTTCAGGTGTCGTACTCTTCCGCTATCAACTTGGGGATTTCCCCGATGTAAATGATCTTTGGAAATAAAACCGAACCTAATATTTATCTATTAACCAATCAAACAAAAAAAAGCAGTATGAAAAAATTACGTTTTTTCCTGGTGGCGGCTGCAACTGCAGCATTCTTGTTCACCGGCTGTAAGAATGACAAGGGGCCAGTCGAACCTACAACGGACGACGGAACCAAAGTCACCCTTACGGAAATCGTAGATGCGGCATCTTCTGCCTATAAAACCTGGGAAGAAGATGAAAAACTGCCTGAGACCTACAAGGTCGGAAGTCAGTCTCTCACTACCCCTGAATACCAGTATGCCATTTGCAAGGCTCTGGTAAACATCAATGCAGGTGAAAAGGGCGATATCACAGTCAAAACCGTAAAACCTGCCGACCATCCCGACAGGGACAGTTACGACAAGGAGACGATTGCGGTTGCCAACGGCCCCAAGAACGGGGATGAGACCGAAGATCTGGTGAACGTGGCAAAGAGAATGCTCGAACGCATGGAGGCAAATCTCCAGGTTCCCAACCAGACCAACTTCACCCGCAACAATTCGGCAATCGCTTTCTCTACCGATCGTGCTACCATTACCATTACCCGTGTGTTGGCCAGTTATAAGGCAAACGGTAAACTCGATGCTGAGGTCGACTGCGGCTTCAAGGGTGCCGGCAGTTCAATCAAAGCTTTTGCCCGCGAGTATATTAAGATACTTGACGTTTGGGAAAAGAATGTGGGAACACTCAACAGGCTTTCCAACTGGCAGCTTGCAGTGGATGGCGATTCCGATATAGTCGAGAATGCCCATTATGTTCCCAGTGATTTCACCATTGAATTCGCTGAAAAGATTCTGAACACTGCAGACATGCTCGAGATAGCTCTCCGCAGTTACCTCCTGCTTCGTGGTTTCGACGGTAACGACACCGATGCTGTAGGCTTCGGAACCTTCGCATCCGTCAATCCTGTCAACATGAACGCAATTGTGCCTGAAACGCACAACTATGGCTGGAATATGCCCTTGATTGAGACCAGCAACGGCGGCTATCTCTACAAATTGGTAGACGGCATGGAGGTTTATGGTCAGGTAGACCCTGTCATTCTCGATAACTGGGCACAGCGTTCTGTCAACTTCTCGTTCAATAACGATCTTAAATTCACCAACCTCTGCGGATATCCCCGCGATCCTATAACCAACTACAAGGGTTGCTTCAGCTCGGGTCGTGCACTCCTTACTTATGCATTTTTCTTCAAGTATATGCTGGACAACGACCTCGAAATGGCCGACAAACTCGATGAGTCAGTAGTTATCCGTTCCGAACTCTTTGGTATCGATACGGCCAACAACGATAAAGATATCCAGCTCAAATCTGATGTTCTTGAATTTGATTGCACTGAGAACACAAAAGAAGCAGTCTTTGCTGCCAAGGCTTCCTGGACAGCCGTTGCAAGCGAAACCTGGATCACGGTCGAACCTTCTTCCGGTGATGCCGGTACCGTTACCGTCAAAATCTCCGTTGCAGAAAACAAGGGTGATGCACGCGAAGGAAAGGTTGTCGTGAAGGGCGGCAATGTCACCGACGGTGTCGAAATTGCAATCAAGCAGGCTGAATGGATAGAACCCAGCACTTCCACCATCAAAGAATTCGCAGAGGAATATGTGAAGATTATCGATGTCTGGAAGAATACTACCGGCACTATCGATATGCTTAAGGGTGAAGCCTATGAAGGCGGCAGCAATCTTGTCGAGAATGCCCACTACGTACCTTCCACCACCACCATTACTGTCGGAAACAAGACCTACAATACCGCCGACATGTTCGAGACTGCTATCCGCAGCTATCTGCTCGTCCGCGGTTACGATGGACTTGATACCAAGAACTATGGTGCAGGTTCTATCGCCGCCCTCACCGATGGTGCACAGGCGATGAGCACTACCACCGTTCCCAAATCTAATGATTACAAGTGGGGCGCCAACCCTTATAACGAAACCGGTACTTATGATGTCTCTACCGGTAGCTCGACCAGCAACGGTGGACACTTCATCAAGATAGTCGACGGAGCTGCCGTTCACGGAGAGGTCGATCCTACACTGCTCGACAACTGGGCGATGCGTTCACTCAACTACAGCAAGGGCAACCCTATCACTAACATGTGTTCATATCCTCGTTCCGATCAGGGTATCACCAACTATGCTGGAAGTTTCAGCTCGATGCGCGCTCTGCTCACCTATGCCTTCTTCTTCAAGTACATGCTCGACAACAACCTCGACAAGGCTGACGGTCTTGATGCAAGTGTAGTCATCCGCACCGAACTCTTCGGAGATGAGGGCACAACCGAGCCTGAAAAGGCCACCATCAAGGACTTCGCCACTGAATTTGTGAAGATCATAGATGTTTGGAATTCCAACGTAGGAGAAAGGCAGATGCATTCCAGTGTGGCGGCCGTGTCCAATGCTCATTACATTCCCGATGACACAACAATCAAGGTTGGCGATAAGACTTACAATACCGCCGACATGTTCGAGACGGCAGCCCGCAGCTATCTGCTCGTCCGCGGTTACGATGGGCTTGATACCAAGAACTATGGTGCAGGTTCTATCGCCGCCCTCACCGGCGGTGCACAGGCTATGAGTACGACCGAGGTTCCTGAGACCCATGGTTACACATGGGGCGATGCACCCTGCAATGAGACAGGTACTTACGATATCTCTACCGGAAGCGGCACCGGCAATAACGGTCACCTTATCAAGATTGTTGAAGGCCAGGCAGTTCACAGTCAGGTCGATGTCACCATCCTTGATAACCAGATAATGCGCGCTCTCAACTATAACAGCGGCAAGAGTATCTCCAACATGTGCACATATCCCCGTAGTCCTATCACCAACTATGCTGGTAGTTTCAGCTCGATGCGCGCCCTGCTCACCTATGCATTCTTCTTTAAGTACATGCTCGACAACAACCTCGACAAGGCTGACGGTATTGCTGAAAGTGTCGCAATCCGTTCCGAACTCTTCGGAGACGAGGGCACAACCGAGCCTGAAAAGGTCACCATCAAGGACTTCGCAACTGAGTTTGTGAAGATTCTCGACGTATGGCAAGCCAATGTCGGAGATGTGAAGATGCATTCTTCCGTGGATGCGACACCTAATGCTCACTACATTCCCGAAGGCACCACCATCAAGGTTGGTGAGAAGACCTACAACACTGCCGACATGTTCGAAACTGCTGCCCGCAGCTACCTCCTCCTCCGCGGTTACGACGGACTTAATACCGAGAAGTATGGCAATAAGTCTATACCTGCTCTTGCAGACGGTGCCAAGAAGATGAGTGAGACCGATGTTCCTGAGACTCACGGATATTCCTGGGGCGAAGCTCCCAGCAATGAGACTGGCTCATATGATATCGCTACAGGACAGGGTTCCGGCAACAACGGCCACCTGATCAAGATTGTTGATGGCAAGGCTATTCACAGCCAGGTTGATGTCACCATCCTGGACAACCAGGTCATGCGTGCACTCAACTATGCACATGGCAAGAATATTTCCAACATGTGCACCTATCCTCGTGCGGATCACGGTATCACCAACTATGCAGGCAGCTTCAGCTCGATGCGTGCACTGATCACCTATGCATTCTTCTTCAAGTATATGCTTGACAACAAGCTCGAAAAGGCTGATGAAATTACTGCAGACGTGGTCATCCGTTCCGAACTTTTCGGAGATGAGAATCCCTTTGCCTCCAATGTTGCATACAAGAAAGGTTCCTGTTGTTATGATGATGGCATTGCAACGGTAAATGATTATGCATTTACTCCTACGCTCAAACTGGGTACTTCCAGCAAGTACGGAGATGTAACGGTTACATTGCCTGCCGGAACCAAAGCTGTAAACTTTTATGCTGTCGCCTGGAAGAAACAGCCTGCTTCATTGAAGGCTACTGCAGGTAGCAACGAGTTCACATTCGATCTCAAAGCCAATGACGGCGCAACCGGAAATGCTCCATATACCATTACGGTAACGGATGACAATAAGTACACGCTTGATCTTGGTGCGGCTTTGACGGCCGACGTTGAAGTTAAAGTGGAGACTTATGCGGGTACAAATACCAATCAGAGAGCTGTGATTTTCGGCGTCCAGCCCGTCAAGTAGTTATTACACGTTTTTGACCGTGGGGGCCTGACCGCCCCCGCGGTTCCCATAATAACACTCAATGCTATGAGAAAATTTCTGTTTTCCATTATGGCATGCAGCCTTATCGCCGCCGCGTGCGCATGCAACAAGAACAACGATAAAGATATCGATACGGACGAGCCCGAAGTCGTGGATCCGGAATTCCATGCGAAGAACTACAACGGATACTTTGTCGAAGAACTTGCCAAGGCTTACGACTATTTTGTAGAGAACGACAAGCTTCCGGCATCGGTCAATGTGGAAGGCATTGCTTATGGCAAGGGGCAGTATATGGCTGCTGCCTGCCTGCTTCTCAAACGTATCCAGGAAGACCCTGAAAACTGGGAAGAAGGAGAAGTAGATGTCCCTGTGAGGATGATTTGGGGCAGTAATGATGCGAACAACACCTTCGAGCAGGACAGCATCTCTCTTGAAGCCCTCAGCTGGGCTGCCGAGAAGGCTTACGCTTATGGAGTAAAGAACGGATCCATGCCCAATTACGTGTCTTTCGGCATTATAACCTGCCCCAGCCGAGGTGCCGACAGCACATTCACCTACACCTACGACACTCCTTTCAAAGACGGCGTGAAATATATAGGCAATATCATTTCCGCCGATTACGGGGCGGCTCTCTGCCGTGCATTCTATCATTTCAAGCATAACTCCTGCTTCCCCGACAAAGTCTGCAGCTGGGGCTCCGACTATCTGAGGAAGGTCACCAACTGCGCCATCGACGACCCGGTAGTGATTGCCGCCAGGGACGCCGCGCTTGCAAAACTGCCCGCAGATGCCACTCAGAGGCAGAAAGTTAAGGCTATCTTCGAATATGCCCGCGACGAGTGGGAGTGGGAAGACTATTACAATACCAGCAAGGGCTCGGTGAAAACTATCCAGAGCAAGGGCGGCAACTGCTGCGACCTTACCCACGCCACTCTTGCCATGTGCCGCGCTGCCGGAATCCCCGCCCGCTACATGCACGGCCAGTGCTACTTCAGCACCAGTGTCATCGGCCATGTGATTCCCGAAATCTGGGACGGTGAACGCTGGTGGATATGTGACCCTTCCAACAACAGCGCCACCATGGGAAATCCTACATGGAAGGGAATGCAGAAATTCAACGGCCGCTATAATGTGCTTCCTTTCTGATAAATCAGTCAGTATTATATATATGAAGAAGATTCTTGCAGTCATTTTCCTTGCCGCAGCCCTCGCATCTTGCAGGCAGGCACCCGAAAACACCAACGGTATATGGCTCTGGTCGAAGTTCATGAACGAGGTGGACCTCGATGAACTCCATTCCAAGGCAATCGACAACATCATCCTCCACGAAGTGGCTTTCGAGAGGCATGGAGTGGATTCAACCCTCGCTTTCATACACGAGGCACAGGGCAGGGGAATGAAAGTGCATATCTGGTTCCAGGCCTTCTATCAGGGCGGCAAGTGGATCAATCCTGTAGACGATTCCCTCAACCGCTATAAGCAGGAATACTTCGACGAGGTTATCGACCGCGCAATCCAGTATGTCAAGTACGGTGTGGACGGCATCCATCTCGACTACATCCGTTTCGGCGGCACTGCCCACAAGCATAATCCTTCTGAAGAGGTCACCGCCACCGGATGCGTTACCGAGTTCTGCAGGCAGATAAGCCAGGCTGTCAAGGCCGTCAACCCCAAGATCGTGCTCTCCGCCGCACTCATGCCCGAACCCGACAGTGAGTATTACTATGGCCAGGATCCCGCGCAGATGGGGCAGTACATCGATATTCTCATGCCCATGATCTACTTCCACTGCGACTCCTACCGCAAGGGTGGCAGGCCCTGGGCGAAGATGGTGGCGGATCACTTCGCAACCAAGGGCGCTCCTGCAAAGGTCTGGGCCGGCCTTACCACCTACGAAGATACCGAGACCGAGCATGTCGTGCCCATGAATGCCGAACGCATCCTGCAGGACTGCCGCATGTTTACCGATTCCACCAAGGCCGAAGGGGTGGTGCTCTTCCGCTACGGCCTCGGGGAACTGCCAGACCTTAACGAACTGTAGTCGACAGTTTTATTTTTCTGCAATTATTTTTTTACAATTATTTTTCTACAATAAAATATTGTATATATTTGCAAGAAAAAAGTATGGCAACGATACGCAACAGACCAATCAATCCGTTTTATACGGGGATAGTTATCCCCGATGAGTATTTCTGTGACAGGAAAGATGAAACGGAGAAGATAATAAGCCTGATATCAAATGGAAACAATGTGGTGTTGAAAGCCCAGAGGAGAATAGGGAAATCCAGTTTGATACATCACATCTTCAACCAGGAAAGAATAAAGGAGGGTTACAACACTCTCTACGTGGATCTTTTTGGAACGAAGAATTATGATGATTTCCATATTGCATTCCAAACCAGGTTGTTGAACGCTTCGTTCGCCCGTTCGACAAAGATGAAGCGTGAATTCGCTCAAATGGTCAAGGGAATCAATATCTCCCTTGGATCCGTCGATCCGCTGACAGGGCGTGTTTCGCTGCCAAGTATCGGTACAACTCCGTCTCAATTGCCAAGGATACCGCTGGACGATTTATTCGCTTTTCTGGAAAAAACAAAGAAGAAGAATCTGATCGTTTTTGATGAGTTTCAGCAAATTGAGTATTATCCTGAGAGGATGGCGGCCATCTTGCGGTCGTACGTGCAGAGTATGAACAATACCAAGTTCATTTTCTCCGGCAGTTCCAGGCATATGCTGGATCTGATGTTCTTGAACTCAAATCAACCATTTTACAAAAGTTCATCCAACATTGACCTTGATATCATCGAATACGGGGAGTATGAACAATTCGTGACCAGGTGCTTCGGAAAATACGAAAAGGCAATGGAGCCCGATGCCATCCGCTTTGTTTATGATTTGTTTCTGGGAGAAACCGCTCCCATGCAGGAGACGTTAAATCAGGTTTTTTCCGGGGCCGACACGGGCTCGGCAGTCGGTATTCCGAATGTTTGCGAAGCTATTGGAACCGTCCTGGACTCAAAGGATGAATCATTCCGGGCCAGGTTGAACCGGATCGAAAAAGAAAAGACGAGAAACACTTTATATTGCATTGCCGCTCAAGGAATTGCTTCTAATCTTACATCTTCCGAAACAATGAAAAGGTTCGCCCTCGACAATGCCTCGAGTGTGCAGAATGCTTTGATATCATTGCTGGATGACAATAATCCGATAATTCGAAAACTCACAAAAGGAACTTACATTATCGAAGATCGGTTGTTCGAGTTATGGATAGCCAGAGAAGGTGGTTACCTCGAAATCAAGTATGAATCTGCCGCCGACAGATTCCATCGTCAAAGATTATTGGAACATCCGTCTTTCAAACCGATAGCGCCAGATAATTGAAGAACAAACCATTATGATACTGATTGCAGACAGCGGGGCTACCAAGACCGAGTGGGGATGTGTTTCCCGCGACGGAGCCACCCGCATAGGCTTTTTCAGCCAGGGCTACAACCCCAATTATATTACGGGCACCCAGATAGTCGCCGACATCCGGGCGAACCTTCCTGCGGAGCTGGATCCTTCGCTGGTTGACGAGATTTACTTCTACGGGGCGGGAGTGACCGAACTCCAGTATCCTTTCATGGAGAAGACGCTCCGCGAGGTGTTCACCAAGGCCGGCAAGGTGTTCATCGCCATGGACACGCTGGCATCGTGCCGCGCCCTGCTGCAGACCGAGCCCGGCTTTGCCGCCATCCTGGGCACGGGCGCTAATTCCTGCCTGTACGACGGATGCAACGAGGGCCTGAACGTCGACAGCTGCGGATTCATCCTCGGTGACGAAGGGTCCGGCGGGAATCTGGGCAAGCGCATGATTACCGACTACATCCGCCGCAATATGCCTGCGAACGTATATGAGCTGGTCGGCCGCGAACTCGGCCGCAGCAACGACGAACTCTTGGACGTGATCTATACCAAACCTTTCCCGAACCGCTTCTGCGCGCAGTATGCCAAGTTCATAAGCGAGCATCTCGATTTCGACCCCTATTTCCCGGACCTGGTGACGGACGCATTCCGGCAGTTCTTCCGTCTGATAGTCACGCACTATCCTGATTATCAGAAATATACCTTCAACGCCGTGGGCTCGGTGGCTTATTATTTCAAGCCTCTGCTGCAGCCCGTGGTGGAGGAATTCGGAATGAAGATGGGCACCGTCCTCAAGGCCCCCATGGAAGGCCTCATCAAGTATCATCTCAACAACTAGCACATGAGCAGCAACAAGTATATAGTTCCTCTTGCATTCATCGGAATGATGTTCTTCACCGTGGGATTCGCCACGGGAATCAACGGCTACTTCGTGCCGTTCCTGGAGAATAATCTGAACCTGACATCGGCGCAGAGCTATCTGGTGATTGCGGCCACCTTCCTTGCTTTTCTGGTGTTCAGTTTCCCTGCATCGGGCATCATCAACAGGATAGGATACAAGCGCACCATGTCGCTTTCGTTCTTCCTGTTTGCAGTTGCCTTCGCACTGTTCATCCCCGCCGCGCGCCTGGAGAGTTTCCCCCTTTATTTGCTGGCCTGCTTTATCAGCGGCACCGCCAATACTGTGCTGCAGGCCGCCATCAACCCCTACGTGACCATTCTCGGCCCCATCGACAGTGCCGCGCAGCGCATCAGCATAATGGGAATCTGCAATTCCTGTGCGCTGGCGCTGCCTTCGGTATTCATCGCAGCCGTCACCCGCAAGCCCATCGAAGCCGTCGGGCTTGTGGATCTGGACAAGCCTCTGCTGATCATCATAGCCGTGGTGGTGATTCTCGGTATTATCACCTTCTTTGCTCCGCTCGAGGAGATTAAGGCGGAAGGGGAGGAGAACGAGGAAGACTGCCCTTACGCTGCGGGCAAGACCTCGCTCTGGCAGTTTCCTCATCTCGTGCTGGGAGCCCTTGCGCTCTTCGTATATGTGGGCGTGGAGAATCTGGCACTTCTCACCGTGCTGGACTATGCCCAGGGGCTCGGCCTGCCGAATCCTGAGCATTATACCGTCTTTCCCGGTCTGGGAATGGCTGCCGGATACATCATCGGAATTATCTGCATCCCCCGCTTCATTTCGCAGGTGAAGGCTCTCCAAATTTGCACCTGGCTGGCCGTGCTGGATTCGCTGGCTATCGTGCTGACTCCTCCGCAGGTGTCGGTATGGTGCGTGGCGCTGCTCAGTTTCGCCTGCTCGCTGATGTATCCCGCGATCTGGCCTCTTGCCATCGTGGATCTTGGCAAGTTCACCAAGAAGGGTTCTTCGCTGCTGGTCGCTTCGATCGGCGGCGGTGCCCTGATCCCGCTGCTCTTCGGTGCCATGAAGGATTTGGTAGGCAATCAGCAGGCCTACTGGATCTGCCTGCCGTTCTACCTGCTTATCATGTTCTATGCGTATTACGGGTATAAAATACGGCGATAGCCTGACCGGCTGGAAAGCTCTTTCCAACGTCGCAGGCAAAGGGCACGTCCTCGCCCGAAAAAAGGGCTCGGTACGTGCATTGCCTGTTCCTTCGCACGCCAACGCTCCTTTCCAGCCGGAAAAGTGCGAGGGCGTCGTCAGGAAAAACGAATGCTCCGGCAAGCCCCTTTTTTTCGGGGCGGTCGGAGCCCTTTCGTTTTTCCGGAAGAGATTTTCCGGCTGGAAGATGTCTGTAGGAAGGGCGTTTTTGCAGACGGGGGAGAGGATTTGGAGGGGTGGCGGTGTGCTGGTCTGTCTGATGCTGGCGCTGATGCTGCCGATGCGTGCCGGGGCTTGCACTACGGCGGTGGTTTCGGCGGAGGCGAGCGGCACCGGCCGGCCGATGATATGGAAACAGCGCGACGCGGCCGGCGAACATAATGCAATAGCCCATGTGCAGGGCGCAGTCTACGCTTACACCGCCCTTTTCCCGACACGCGACACCTTGCATAACCTGGCTTACGCCGGAATAAACGAAGCTGGATTCGCAATCTCCAACAATCTGTCTTATAATCTGCGTCCGCGAGGCGCGAATATGGATACCCATAATGGCGAACTGATGGCCGAGGCCCTGGGAACCTGCCGCACCCTCGATGATTTTGCCGCCCTGCTTGATTCCAAAGCTGTTCCCAGAGGGATCAGCGCGAATTTCGCAGTAATAGATGCCTGCGGAGGAGCCGCATATTTTGAGGCGGGAGATTCATCCTATGTGCGCTTCGATGTGCCTGAAGGCGGATATCTCTTCCGCACAAACTACTCCATTTCGGGAGAGGAAGGCCGCGGCCACGGATTCGCCCGTTATGCTACGATGGAGCAGATGATGGCGCGCCGGAGCCGCTTCGATGCCTCCTTCTTCATGAACGCCGGCCGTTCCTTCGTGAACGTGCTGAATGGCGGCGATGCCCTGCGCTGCCGTCGCAGGGGAGTGATCTACGAACACGACTTCATCGCGCGGCAGACCAGCGTGGCCTCGGTGGTGATCGAAGGAGTCGCCCCCGGCGATGCTCCCGATGGAGGAATGATGTGGTGCGCCCCGGGGTTCACCCCTACATGCTATGCAGTGCCCGTGTGGGTTGCTGCGGCCGACGACATCCCGGCGATGCTTGCCGGCGAAGCCCCTGCAAACCTTCTTTCGGTCGAACTCAAGCATTCCCTCAGCCCCTATTCCTGGGACCGTAAATACGTTTCCGTAAAGCCCCTGCGCCGCATCCTGCGCCTTGTGCGCAAGGCGGAACGCGCGGAACTGCGCGAAGCCCGCACTCTGGCGAAACTGTTCCGCAGCAACGGCTTCGACGCTGCAGCCCTGCACGAATACAATGCTGCCGCCGACAGGCGTTTCGCGATCTTTGAATCAAAAACCCGTAAATTATGACATTCACACCCTGGACTCTTTTGGTAGATGTTGGAATCATTTCCCTGCTTCTTCTGCTGGGTAAATTCCTGCGTGCCAAGGTCCGGGTGATACAGCGCCTCTTCATTCCCCCGAGCCTTCTTGCCGGATTTTGCGGACTCATCTTCGGGCCCGAACTCCTTGGCTGGCTCCCTCTTTCGGGCAACATGGGCACCTATGCCGGGATACTCATCGCGCTGGTATTCAGCTGCATACCCCTCACTTCGTCCAGCAAGCGCAGCAATGACGGCGGGGCCCGTGTAGGACGTATGTGGGCGTATTCCCAGGCCGGAATGCTATTGCAATGGGCGCTCGGCGGAGCCCTCGGGCTTTGGGTGCTGAGCCTGATCTGGCCCCTGAACGGCGCCTTCGGCCTTTCGATGCCGGCAGGTTTCTGCGGCGGACACGGAACGGCCGCAGCCATAGGTGAAGCCTTCGCCAGTTACGGAGTAGAGGAGATGCAGTCGCTCGCAATGACTGCGGCCACCGTAGGCATCATAGCTTCCGTGGTGATCGGAATGTGGATGATATCGTGGGGATCCGCCCATGGGAAGACATCCTTCCTGCAACGTTTCGAGAATCTGCCTCCGGAACTCCGCACGGGCATCCTGCCTAAAGACAAGCGCAGCAGCATGGGGGAGGCGTCATTCTCGGCCATCTCCCTGGATTCCATGACCTTCAACTTTGCTATCGTAGCTTTGATCGCGCTAGGAGGCTACGGGATAAGCAAACTGATTTCGCTGGCCTGGCCGGTGCTGATGCTGCCGGTGTTCAGCTGCGCATTCATTGCCGGACTCCTGGTGCGATGGTTCCTGGGCCGCGTCAAGGTCGATGAACATATCTCCAAACCTATCATCGGCCATCTCAGCGGCGCATTCACCGATTACCTCGTTGCCTTCGGCGTAGCCTCCATCAAACTGGAAGTGGTCGGGCGCTATATAGTGCCGCTGCTGATACTCCTGCTTGTGGGACTTGCCTGCACGGCAGTATATGTATTCTGGATCGGTGCGCGTATGCACAAGACCTATGCATTCGAGAAATCGATATTCACATGGGGCTGGTTCACCGGCACAATGGCAATGGGAATAGCCTTGCTGCGTATCACCGATCCCGATTCGCGCAGCGGCTGCCTCGACGACTATGCCCTGGCGTATCTGTATATCGCGCCGGTGGAGATTGCGCTCGTATCTCTCTCTCCCGTAGCTTTCGCCTATGGCTGGGGCTGGCTCTTCGTGCTGGTCTGCCTTGCCGCCGGCGCCGGAATCCTCGGCTTCGCCGCCGCCCGCGGCTGGCTGCGACGGCAGTACACATGAATAAGATTATGAAAAGGATAATGATATATATGCTGACGTTGTCGCTGCTGATCGGCGCCAGCCCGGCTTATGCTTCTGTACATACGGGAGAGTTCGGAATTTCCGCCGTGTCTGCTTTTGAACTGACGGGGAATGCAGGCTGCGGATCGTTTTCAGCGGAGCAACCTGCTCTTTCCCCGTCAGCCCCAAAAACTAAGACTGCAAAAAAGGCCGCTCGCAACGATATCGGCATAAAATACCTCGACGCCAGCTTCCACCTCTATGACTCCCTGCAGAAACGCATCTTCAATTATGCCGAGACTGCCTACAAAGAATTCAAGAGCGTAGAGCAGTGGACCTCCTTCCTGCAGGGCCTGGGCTTCAGTATCGAACGCGAAGCAGCCGGCATCCCCACCGCATTTGTAGCGAGCTACGGCAGCGGCAGCCCGGTGATAGGAATGATGGCCGAGTACGATGCCATCGCGGGGATGAGCCAGGATACTGTCGCCTTCAAGAAGGCCCTTGTGAGCGGAGCTGCGGGCCATGCCTGCGGACATAATCTGCTCGGAACAGGCTCGATAGCCGGCGCGGTTGCGGTAGCTCAGTGGCTTTCCGCCACCGGAACCGCAGGTACTGTCAAGCTCTTCGGCTGTCCTGCGGAAGAGGGCGGGGGAGGCAAGGCCTACATGATGCGCGAAGGCGTGTTTGACGGCCTGGATGCAATGCTCGACTGGCATCCTGATACACGCAATACCGTCAACAAGACATCCGGCCTTGCGAACGTGCAGGTGCTGTTCACCTTCAGCGGGAAATCTTCCCATGCCTCCGGAGCACCCGAGGCCGGCCGTTCCGCCCTGGACGCTGTCGAGGCCTTCGATTACATGATGAACATGATGCGCGAGCACGTCCCCCAGACATCGCGTATCCACTATGTTATAACGGAGGGAGGAAAGGCTCCGAACGTGGTGCCGGACAGGGCCAGCGTGAAGTACTTCTTCCGCAGCCCCTCCCGCGAGACCGTGCAGGATATTCTCTCCCGCGCGCTGAAAGCCGCGGAAGGCGCTGCAATGGGCACAGGCACAACCATGGACTATGAACTGGTGTCCGGCAACTATGAGCGTCTCCCCAACGATGCGATGGCCTCTCTGGTGATGCGTTCGCTCGAAAAGGTCGGAGGCATCAAGCTGGATGCCCGCGAGATGGCTTATGCGCGTGCTGTCGCTGCCGAATCCGGGGTGGACGCTGCGCTGATAGATAAACTCTCAGTCGTTGTGCCTCCATCGGAGGAAGGCTACGAGGCCTATGTGTCGAGCGATGTGGGCAATGTTACCTGGGCTGTGCCCACGGGCAGTTTCCGGTACGCGTGTTTTGCTCCCGGGGGAGTGGGCCACAGCTGGCAGCAGGTTTCCAGCGGTGGCACCACCATCGGCACCAAAGGCGCCCTAGGGGCTGCGAAGGTGCTGTATCTTTCTGCAGTTGAGCTGTTTACGGATGCGAAGCTGTTGTCGTCGGTGCGTTCCGAGTTCCTGGACCGCCGGGGGGCGGACTTCAAGTTCGAGCCCATGATGGGGAACCGGCGTCCGCCTTTCCAGCCCGCAGCCTCGCTGACGCCCGAAATGCCCGATATGCGGACGGGCAAAACGGCCTGCTCCGCAGAAAAGGCTGCTGAGGCCGGGAATGCCCCTGGTCGGAGCATTTTCCCGTACAGGGTTGCGAAGCAACGCGGAGACCAGGGGCGTTCCCGGCCTCCTGTCGTCGATCTGCGTGCAGGAGGAATTCCGTCCATCGTGCCGACGGCGCGCCCGACGGCCGATACTACGGGGTTGGATATCTTCCTCCATTCATCCGCCATACAGAATCAGGCGGAATCCGGCCGCTGCTGGTATTACGCGACTGCGAACGTCCTTCGCGGAAATCTGGAATTCAGTGTGGTATATCCCTATTATTGGGATATGCTGGAGAAGGCCAATCTCTTCCTTACCGAAGTGTGGGCGCATCGCAAGGAGGCCGTGGACAGTCGCTATAACGAGGCCCTTTTCCGCCGGCCGACCTGGGATGGCGGGCACTTCATGAATGCTGTCTATCTCATTGAAAAATACGGAGTTGCGCCCGAATCGGCCATGCCCGAAACAGCCACTTCGCGAAGTTCCGTCGCGCTTCTTCGTGAGCTTCGGCGGCTCCTGCGTGCCTATGGTTTGCGCATGCGTTCCACCACCGATCCGGAGGGTGTGCGCGCCGCAGCCCTTGCCGACGTTCAGCGGGTGCTGGACCGGACCCTGGGTGTGCCTCCGTCCGAATTTGAATTCGAAGGCCGGAAATATACTCCCGAGTCTTTCCGCGATACGTTCGTCGCACCCGGACTTTCCGAGCGCTATGTGATGCTGATGAACGATCCCCGCCGGCCTTATGGGCGGATGTACAGAGTGGAGGGATCCCGGAATGCCGCCGACGGCAGCGACTGGACCTTCCTGAATCTTCCTATCGAAGAATTGGAGAAGATCGGTCTGGCATCGCTGCGTGCAGGCGACAAATTTTATTTTACGGTTGATACCTATCAGGATGCCCTGCCGGACGAGGGAGTGTATGATTCCGCACTTTTCCCGCTGGATTCCCTGCTTGGAGTCGATGCTTCGATGACCAAGGCGGAACTGTTCGATTCGCGCGATGTGTCGTCGGCGCATGCCATGGCGATGTGCGGAGTACGTCTCGCGGATTCTTCTTCCCAAAGTGCTGCTGTTCCGGTTGTAAAGGATTGGATCGCGGAGAATTCTTTCGGACTCGGTCGCGGTGCCGGCGGATACATCCAGATGAGCGCCGACTGGTGGCGCCGCTATATGTTCCGCATGGCCGTCGACCGCGCGTTCATCCCGGCCGGACTCCTTCCGCTTCTCGACAGCACCCCGGAACTCATCCCATACTGGAACGTCTACTGATTCCGGCGTTTCATCGCTGGCGCTCAAGTTACTGATAATCAATGTCTTCCTTGAAACAAATCGGCCAAATTTGCCGATTTGTTTTCAGAATATGGCTGAAACACAGACAGTTATGCGCCAGGCTTTCTTCTGCTTCTGGCAGTTCCTCGCGCTTGAACCTCGTAGGCGGGGGGCTATTCGACAGGGCGGATGTCCCAGCCGGAAATCAGGTCGCCATAGAGGATGAAGAGAACTTCGAGTGTCTTGCCACTGGCGGCGTCCTCTACCTTGTAACGGCGCAGGCGGTCGTTCTCGAACACCAGTTCCCACTCGCCAAGTTCCAGGGCAGGGTAGGTCACCGAAGCATCGTCGGCGATCATGCCGTTTACGCTGCGCTCGTGGATTGCTCCGTCTACAATCATGCGCTGCATATTGCGATACACGACGGCCATCAGCGCGCGGTTGTCGAAAGGCACCGTCGAAGGTGCGACTGCCGGAGCTTTCGGGAGCCTGCCGGCCGCCCGCACTGCACGCAAGCTGTCGGCATAGACCTTGAATTCGGCGCGCAGTTCAGGCGAATTGAGCCCCTCGATGGTATAGAGCGAGATGCCCTTTGCACCTGCAGAGAAAGCTGCATCCATCTTGTCGAAAATCTTCCATGGATCGCCGCCGAGTTCGGTATCGACGCCGGTCATGACAATGATCCCATCCGGAACGGCCAGCACATTGCTGAGAGTAGCATCCCGCGCAAATGACGGATCCATCGTGTAGAAATCGCAGTAGGCCATTGGGTGCACCATGTCCAGATCCCACTTGGCAAAGTCCTGGAACACCATGAATTTGGCGAGTCCGGCAGCGGCGAAGGGAGATGCCGTGACCTTCTTGCCCGCCTTGTGGGCAATCTCGCACATCATGTTCGCCACCTCCGTAACCTGGTCGCAGCGGAACTGGCACCAGACTTCGTCCCTGGAAGGATCTTCCTTCTCGCGGGGGTCGTACCCGAAGCCGGCCTGGAATTTCTCCAGCATCGCCGGATGATAACCGTAGTCGTATTCGGGCCGGACTTCGGTATCCTGCTTCAGATTGTAATTGTAGGCCAGCGAAATGGGCAGCACGCAGTCGATCAGACGGCAGTAATCCAGGCAGATGCCCTCCACTCCGTCCACCGCAACGATCTGCTCCACTTTACTGCGAAGATACTCGCGTACTTCGGGCAGGGCCGGGCACAGGAACTTGTAGGAGTTCACGTAGGCCTTGTGATCTGCCACGCTCTGTCCGTGGCGGTTGACGCTGAACCAGTCCGGATGCTCCTCGAGCATCTGCGCGCGCTCCTGACGGGGAGGATTCAGGGTCCATACCCAGGCATAGACCGTGATGCCGTGGCGGTGCGCTATCTCTACATCCTTCTTGTACGCCTCCACCGAAGGGGCATGCAGCATCACGGCATCGAGGCCGGCTTCCTCCATGTGGGTGAAAGCGCTTTCCATGTCGATGCCCGGAATATCTTCGAGCCAGGTCCAGAACATAGGATCCGATACTGAATTCCTGTTACACGAGAAAATAGCCAGAGCGGTTGCAAGAACGGCGAATGCCTTGAAAAGAGACTTCATATCAAAAAAAACGTTTCAGGATAAGCAAAGATAGTTTTTTTATATGGTTTTTGCTATATTTGAGCAAAACCGAACCACATGAAATTCTATCATCTCCTTCTGGCTGCGGCCGTGCTCACTTCATGCAGCGGCGGGCAGCCTCGCAACATCGCCCTTCACCGGGCGGCATATCATTCCAGCGCTGCCGATTACAACTACACTGCCCAACTGGTGACCGACGGGATCATCGACACCCGCGAGCCGGTCGGATACGAAGTGCTGGAAAACGGCCGGCGTGCGGCCAAGCACCGCAAGGAGAGCGTTCTGGACAGCCGGCGCGCCGTGCATTTCAAGATGCAGGGGCAGGACGGGGATATCAGCGTTGTGGAACACGGCATCCATCAGGTGGCGGATGCGATGGGAATCAATGTTGCCGCAAACTTCGGCAATCTGGAAAGCGGTCCCGTGGAAATCGACTTCCTGGCCTCCTGCGATGGCGGCTCCAGTTGGAAGCAGTTGCATAGCATTAAGACGGCACTAAAGTCCCGCGCCGAGACCAAGTTCTCTTTCGCCTTTGCTCCCGACGATGCCTGCACCGCGTACAAAATGGCTTTCAAGGGCGACAATGTTCAGGAATGGAGCATTCTCGCCTGGGATTTCTATAGTGAAGGAGAGCCGCTCCGCATGCTCGGAAACGAGTTCTTCCGCAGTCTCTGGCTGGCGGAGGATTGCGGCCCGCAGTGGCTTAAGGTCGATCTCGGGGCCGATTCCCGCTTGAACGAGGCGGTCTTCCACTGGGTGAACGGGCCCGCGTCCGGACGCATCCTGGTTTCGAAAGACGGGAAAAAATGGAGGCAGGCCGCAGCGTTCGGCAGCGCCCAAGACAGTGCTCAGGCCAGCGTGAAGCTTCGCGGAAGAGGCCGTTTCGTAAAGGTGGAGATGGATCCTGCTGAAAACGGCAATCCTCTGGCCCTCAGCGAATTGCAGATATTTGGAAAGAACTCCCTCTCTCTGCCCGAATCCCGCTGGCAGCTCGCCCGTGCAAGCGAGGCTGACGATCCGTCCGCCTGGATTCCCGCGGAAGTGCCGGGTACGGTGCTCAGCGCCTTCACCGACATAGGCGCAGTGCCCGGTATATCCTTCGGAAACGATCAGGAGTATATATCCGACTCATATTTCAATGCCGATTTCCTCTATCGCGGAGTGCTGCCCTTCGATGGACCGGAGGGGCGGAGGGTGTTCCTCGATTTCGGTGGAATCAACTGGAAGGCGGATGTGAGCCTGAACGGAACGGCTCTCGGCAGCATTGACGGGGCCTTCACCCGAGGCAGTTTCGATGTGACCGGCCTCGTGCGGCAGGGCGACAACGAGGTGGAAGTGCTGATCCGGCGGCCTGCCCATCCGGGAGCAGCCAAGGGCAGCACCCTGAGCCGCATTCCACCGAACGGAGGCATCCTGGGGGCTGATAATCCCACTTTCCACGCGTCCATCGGCTGGGACTGGATCCCCACCGTGCGCGGGCGCAACATCGGCATCTGGCGGCCGGTCACTTTCCGCACCTGCGGGGATGTCACTGTGAGCGACCCCCTGGTGCAGACCGTGCTGAATCTGCCGGACACCACCCATGCGGAAGTTACCCTCGAAGCGGTGCTCTCCAATCACTGCTCCGAGGCGCGCAAGGTGCTGTGGAAGGGGGAGATAGGCCCCGCTCACTTTGCCGAAGCCGTGGAGCTTGCGGGAGGGGAAACGCGCACCGTGCGGAAGGTTCTGCAGATAGACAACCCGCGTCTGTGGTGGCCCAATACCTACGGCGAGCCCTGGCTCTACGACGCTTCGGTCGCGGTTGAGCAGGACGGCGTGATGTCGGATTCGCTTGCGTTCAAGGCGGGCCTGCGGGAATTCTCGTATTCCACCGAAGGAGGGCGCCTCACCACCTGGGTGAACGGCAGGAGGGTGTCCGGACGCGGAGGAAACTGGGGCTTCAGCGAACTGAATCTGCGCTACACCGCCCGCGATTACGATATAGCGGTCGGCTATCATAAGCAGATGAATTTCAACATGATACGCAATTGGGTAGGGCAGACCGCCGACGAATCCTTCTACGAGGCCTGCGACCGCCACGGCATCATGGTGTGGCAGGATTTCTGGCTGGCGAACCCCACCGACGGGCCGGACCCCGACAACGAGGCGCTCTTCATGGCGAATGCCGATGATTATGTCCGCAAGATACGCCGTCACCCCTGCATGGCGCTTTACTGCGGCCGCAACGAGGGCATGCCTCCCGCATCGCTCGATGCGGCGCTGCGCAGTCTTACTGCATCCCTGCATCCCGATATCCTCTATATTTCCCATTCTTCGAGAGGTCTTGTGAGCGGCGAAGGCCCGTACCGGCGTCTTCCTTCCTCGGAGTATTTTACGCTTCGCGGGCAGGACCGTATGCACTCCGAACGCGGGGTGACGGGGCTTCCCAACTTCGAGAGCATGGTCCGCTTCATGCCCTCCGTCGACTTATGGCCGCAGAACGACATGTGGGGCGTGCACGATTGGGGGCTGGAAAACGCCCAGAGGCCGGGAGATTACACCGGTGCGGTCATCTCCCGTTTCGGGGATCCCGGCTCGGCGCAGCGTTTTAGCGAACTTGCGCAATGGGTGAGTTACGATGCCTTCCGCGCCGTATTCGAAGGCCGGAGCAGCGAACGTCGCGGGCTGCTGCTGTGGATGAGCCACAATGCCTGGCCGTCGCTGGTGTGGTGCCCGTACGACTATTACTTCGATCCGCACGCCGGCTTCTTCGCCTGCAAGAAGGCCTGCGAGGCTGTCCATATCCAATACAATGCCGTCTCCGGCAAGGTCGAGGTGGTGAATATGAGTGCGGGAGACCTCACAGGGTTGAGCGCATCGGCAACGGTGCTGGACATGTACGGGCGCGAGTTGAGCCGGCAGGAATTCGGGCTGGACAGCCATGAGGACTCCACCTTCGAAGGCCCCGCCGTCGAACTGCCTTCCGGTAGCGTGAGTTTCCTGCGTCTTGCGTTGAACGGCCCCTCTTGCTCTGATTGCGCGGGCGGCCTGCTGTCCGAGAATTTCTATGTTCTGGGCGATCCGGAAGATGATTTCCGCGCGCTGCTGGATCTGCCGAAGGCATCTGTGAAGTGCAAATGGACCGTGTCGGACGAAGATCTTAAGTACGTTGTGGATGTAGAGCTGCAGAATCTTTCGGACGTGCCGGCGATGATGCTGCGACTGAATCTGCTGAACAATCGTCCGGTGAATTCAGGACCGGCGCCTTCAGGGCTCTGCACATCCGAACCCCAGGCCGACGACTACCGTATCCTTCCGGCGGAATGGACCGACAACTACTTCCACCTGATGCCGGGCGAGAGTCGCAACGTGCGCATAACGGT
>ERZ842401.1223-NODE-1223-length-37428-cov-11.524817_pt1 | contig 37428 bp, 21 predicted proteins | sample MGYA00521270_ERZ842401 | MGnify/ENA primary metagenome ERZ842401 (study PRJEB31892, sample SAMEA3878208) | bioreactor metagenome | biome: Moose rumen | place: Sweden | collected 2011-10 | study: EMG produced TPA metagenomics assembly of the PRJEB12797 data set...
TCTACCGTGAGCGCATACTGCGAGGCGAGACCAAGACCCGCGAGAGCAACGACGCTTCGCTGGCGAAGTTCCTAAAGACGCAATCAAGTAATATGCGCGACTATGCCGACGCTTGTTTCCGCTATCTTCGCATCACTGGGCTTGTCAACGTCTCGCACATAGGCAAATCCCTATCAATTGTTCCCGAGCGTCAGGCCGACGTGGACTATATCTTGAAGAACGTGAGCCGCGACCCCGTCTATGTGAACGACCAAACGGCCTACACCGCCTATCTCGGCAATGCTGCCCTGCCAAAACTGCTGACCGACAACCGCCCTTTGCTTATCCAGAAATTTCAAGACGAGTTCCCGTCGGTGGAAATTCCTGCAAAGGCTACGCTCAATGACTTGAAAGACTTGCTGACTGACCTTTTGGAACAGCGCAAAGCAGAAAGCATCACGGAACAGGTTGCTGAGATTAAGGACTACCGACAGTACGACGAAATTCAAAAGACCTACGAACAGATAGAAAACAACGAGCTTTACGACGCATCGCTGATGCTGGAGTGGAACACGTGGCGAGCCATGACTATGCTCGACGGCGGCGACATCAAAGCCAACTTGAACTTCGACGATTACGGCAAACCACTTTCTACAGCGGCAGGCAACATGTCGGACATCGTATGCGACTACGGCGATTACATGGTTTGCGTGGAGGTGACGATGGCCAGCGGACAGAAGCAGTACGAAATGGAGGGCGAGCCTGTCACCCGCCACCTCGGCAAGTTGAAGAAGGCCAGCGGGAAGCCCTGCTACTGCCTCTTTGTCGCTCCGACCATCAACGATGCTTGCGTCAGCCATTTCTTCACTTTGCACCACCTCAACCTTGCGATGTACGGGGGCAAATCAACTATCATACCCCTGCCCTTGCAGATTTTCCGCAAGATGGTTGAGGACAGCTACAAGGCCAGCTACACACCCAACCCGTCCCACGTACGAAACTTCTTTGAAGCATCAAACGACTTCGCTAACACTTGCGGAAGCGAGGTGGAGTGGTATGAGAAAATAAAGGAAAAGGCACTGCATTGGCTCGAATGACAATCAGATAAATAGAACTTTAGCGTTCAGCAAGTTTTGTCATCTTTCTGGCTCTTTTTGTTTTGCTTTTTGAGGGCGCAAAACATCCAGTGTGCTGCCAAAAAAGAAAGGGCGAAAAATGTTATTCCGAAAGGGTATATTCGCCAGCGTTGTCGGTGACGGCACGTTGGAGAGTGGAGAGCGGTAGCGGCTCGCCGCTGAATTTCACAACGGCTTGGGCGGGGTGGAGGCTCACTGTGGCAGTGACATCAGGAAAGGCGTTGAGTGCTTTTTCTACGTGGATGCGGCAATGGTCGCACATCATACCGCTAATGGTATAAGTCTTTGTCATAGAGCGTTTATGGGTTAATGGGTTTATGTTTATTGTCCGCAGTCGTAGGCTGTTGCCTACAACGCTGATGCTACTAAGTGCCATACATAGGCTACCTACCATAGGATTAACGAGCCCTGCGGCGGCTAAGGGAATGGCCACCAAGTTATAGACAAAGGCCCAAAAGAGGTTTTGCTTCACGGTACGCATCGTGGCACGCGAAAGATTGATGAGCAGTGGTAGGCGCGAGAGGTCGGGTGCGAGGAGTGTGGCCTGTGCGGTGTGCATAGCAATGTCGCTACCACGACCTATCGCCACACTGAGTTGTGCCGTAGCAAGTGCTGCGCTGTCGTTGATGCCGTCGCCCACCATCGCCACGGTGTGGCCTTGTTTGTGGAGCATTGCCACATACTGCGCCTTGTCTTGTGGGAGCATAGAGCCCTTTGCCACGTTGATGCCCGCTTCGCGGGCGATACACTGCACCGCCCCACTGCTGTCGCCCGAAAGTACCACGGCATCTATGCCCATCTGTCGGAGCGAGGCGACGACATTCGACGCTGCGGGGCGTAGCGGGTCGGACAAAGCCACAAAGCCTAACACAGTCTTCTCATCAGCGAGCCAGACGAAGGTGTATCCTTGGACTTCCAACGCATTGGCACGTCTGAGAAGCTCTGTAGCAGGGTAGAGGGCATGTGCAGCAAGTAGGCGTAACGAGCCGGCAAAAAATTCCTTCCCGTCCACTACCGCCGACACGCCGAGTCCCGTGTGCGAATGAAAGTCGTGGACATCAGTGCTGTGCATCCCACTCTTGGCTGTAGCCCAAGTGTAAACAGCTTGCGCTAAAGGGTGTTCCGAAAGATGCTCTAAGGCAGCAAGGACAGGAATATACTGCTCGGCTATATGACATTCGCTCACCACGGGACGGCCCTCGGTAAGTGTACCGGTCTTGTCCATAACAATCGTATCCACGTGGCACGCCGTTTGGAGGCTCTCGGCATCTTTGATAAGAATGCCCAAACGCGCAGCACGCCCTATGCCTACCATCAGTGCCGTGGGTGTGGCAAGCCCCAAGGCACAGGGGCAGGCAATGATAAGCACGCTCGTCATTGCCATCACTGCTGCCGACAACCCGTCGGCGGGACGTAGCCATATCCAGCCCGCACACGTGGCGAGTGCTATCAACAACACAGCCGGCACGAACACCATAGCAACTTTATCTACCAACTGTTGCACTGGGGCACGGCTGCCCTGTGCCTCACGTACAGCGCGTATCACACCGCTGAGTACGGTGTCGTACTCTGGACGCTCGCAACGCACGAAAAGGAGACCCGTAGTGTTGAGCGTTCCAGCCAACACACGGTCGCCTACGGCCTTTTCTACCGGTATAGGCTCGCCGCTCAGACTGCTCTCGTCCACCGCCGAATGACCTCGCTCTACCACGCCATCTACAGCGATGCGGTTGCCAGGGCGTACCATCACACACATACCAACCTCTACATCCTTCGTATCAACGAGGCGCGAGGTGCCATCGGCCTCAACACATTCCACCTGTTGTGGCCACAATTCCATAAGTCCCTCAATAGCCGATGCAGTGCGACGCTTGGCTCTGGCCTCCAACGAGCGGCCAAGCAATATAAACGCTACAACACCCACGGCGGACTCAAAATAGAGATGCGATGTGATAAGAAAAGGAAAAAACAGGTTGACGAGGCTGAACACATAAGCAATACCCGTACTCAAGGCTACGAGTACATCCATACCGATGTTGCGGTGCAAGAGTCCCTTGACGGCTCTTTCAAAAAACGGACGTGCGCACCACACCATAACCGCTGTGGCCAAAACAGCCACCACGATACGTGCCCAAAGCACGTGCATCGCCCACATACTCAAACCCATCACGGGTACGGCAACAACAAGAGCCACCACTGCACGTAATCGCAACATACGATAAGCCTCCTCCTGACGTTGCGCACCATCGTTGGCCTGACGCGAAACCACTAACTCATAGCCCGCCGCACTGACAGCCTGAGCGAGTTGTTCCTCGTTGGTAACCGACGCATCGTAATCCACTGTAGCAGCGTTGTCGGCAAGGTTTACCGAGGCAGAAAGCACGCCGGGCAGGCGCGAGAGAGTGCGCCCCACCATAGCAGCACAGGCGGCGCAGCTCATTCCGAGTATGGGAAAGCGTTGTTTCATCGTGATTTCTCAAGATAACGGTATGCGAAATTACTACTTTCTAAAAAAAGGTTTGGCGTTCAAGCGAGAAAATCCGACTTTTGCCGTATGAACCTTTTTAAGAGAAGAATGTCTGAAAAAGAACGACGCTTTTTGTCGGTCGGCACACTTATCGTCGGTGTTGTGTTGGCTATATATGTATGGATAGCCTATAGCGCGAAAGACGAAGCCCACTCCTTGCGCGAACAAGAAGAAACGCGTTCCGTGGTTCGTGCTTTGACCGATTCCGTGCGCGCCGCCAACGAGTTGCGCGACCTCTTACTCTCGGAGCAAGCGCGCACCGACTCCGCCACGGCTGCCGAGGCGGTGATTGCCGCCGAAGCCACGGCAGAGAGAAAAGTGGATTTCCTTTGGAAGATATACAACGAAGCCGCCACAACTCGCAACAACGAAGCCGCCACGGCGGTTTTTGCGCGCTATGCTACGGACAACTTCCGACGCTTCCTCAAACAACGCGCCGCCACACTGCAAGAAATGTTGTTGTTTCCCTTAGACGACCTCGCCTCTACAAACATTTGGCACTTCCAGCACGACTGGTTCGCCGTAAGTACCACCGCTCTGGGACAAAGCATCGTCCTGCGCGTCGTTACAGCAAAAAGCGGCAAAGATTTCTTGATAGACGATGTGCAGCAAGCCTCCCGACCCGCCGAACCCTTGGAAGAAGAGTAATTCTCAATGATTTTTATGAAACCTATAAGTGATGTCGTGTAGCTCACCGTTTTCTACGCGATACATTCTTTGGTTAGTGGTGGGCGAAGAAAGCGGACCAAGGGCTTCTATGTAGGGGCCTATCTTCACATAATCAAACAATTCGGGCTTGAACCCGTTGGGAAGTTCGTGCTTGCCGCTATACCAGCCCGTACGCAGCGTCTTTCCGTAAGTCAGACGCACGGTATCCATTAGGTGCATCACGCCTTCGGGGTCTATGTCGCCGCCCATCAGACCTACACAGGTTATCTCACCTCTGTAGTCGGCAATTAGTGAGAGCAGAGAAATGTCGTCGAGTACAGGCCCCGCGTCTTCTTTAAGATAATCGCTGTGGCAGCCCGGGCAGTTGTTGGGGCAACGGGTGAGATTTATGGCGAGCGTCACCTCGTCGGGGAATTCTTGGAACACGATGTCTGTGCCAGCATATTTGAGCATAGGGATTGGGTTTTTGGTATTTAGGTTTTAAGGGTTTAGCTGTCGTTGCGCTTATCTTGCAACAACAAAACAACTATTCCCTTACATAATTAGCCCCCGCTTATACCACAAACTGGTAAGCGGGAAAAAGATAGCACGAACGATGGCGGCGAGGCCTCGTCCTGGCGTGTGGCAGATTTCGTAGCGATAGCGCAAACAAAGGCGTGCCGTAAGTAAATAATTCAGAAAGCCACTGCGACTTTGTAGTTCCATCAGGCAAATGGCATCGGCGGTGCGTTTTGTGCGATAAGGCAAGGCACGCAGCAACTCTGCCCAATCAAGATAGCCCTCGGCACCAAGGCGTTTTATCGTGCCGTAGTGTTTCAAACACCAAAAAAGTATCTTACGCGCATTGGTGGCTGTGGCGCGCTGGCCATCGATGGATGTATAGGTGGCCGCCTGTGTGTAGCGGCGCTGGTGTACCAACACTTGGTCTACCACAGCAATACGCTCGCCCGCCGCAGCCACTACGCTGAGTACGATGTCGTACATACGATGCGAGAGAATAGCCACATCCTTAGGCAACAGCTCCAATAGTTCGCGCCGCATCAGAATGGTATGCCCAGGAATCTCGGCACAGTGTAGCATACGCATCAACGTATAGTTGGGACGGCGTGCATCGTAATAGGCCTCTGCGCCATCTTCAGCAAACGGTTTGCTGCGGCAGGTGCAGAGCAATTTGCCGCTGGTTTGAAGCGCGGCTTCTTGCAGCCGGAGTTTGTCGGGTTCCCAAAGGTCGTCTTGGTCGCAAAGCGCAAGTAGGTTGCCCTGCGCTTTAGCCATAGCGGAATAAAAATTCTTGCTCGGCCCTAATGGTTTTCCTTGGTTTACAAAAAAGCGGACAAGCCCAGGGTGCTTGTCAGCAAAGTCTTGGCAAATTTGAACCGTGCCATCGGTAGAACCGTCGTCTTGTATCACAATCTCATCAACGGGACGCGTCTGTGCCATAATGCTCTTTAATTGAGCAGGCAAATAACGCGCACCATTATATGTACAGAGGACAACGGAAAGCATGGAGGAAATCTTTAGTTTGTGCTTATTCGTTTAGTGGTTTAGTTGTGTGTGTGGACAACAAAATCCTTTGTTATGCTCAACGCACACACAACTAAACCACTATACGAAAAAGCATCTAACCCACTTATTGCACTTTCACTTCGGGGCGCAGATTGCCATAATAGCGTCGCGAGGCTTCTTTCTGGCGAGCAGCAGAAAAGTTGCTCACGCGCTTAAGGTAACCTATCACGCGAGTGAGATAATCAAGGTTTTCGCTCTTACACTTCGGACACTGGTGCATATATCGTTTGTCTATGTGTCCGCAGTCGTTGCACACGGTGTTGGGGATATTGAATGTAAAGTAGTTGCAACCCTCCTTAGCAGCGACACGGAGCAACTGACGATACTGCGCTTGCGAAAGATGTTCGTCAAGGTTCATATGCAGGGCACTACCACCTGTGAGGTGTTCAATGTATTTGCGTCCGTGCAAACGGAACTTCTCTATAACATCGGTGTTGGGGTCTTCTACCACATAGAAATATGAATTGTAGCAGTCGCGAGGAACGAAATAGCCTGCCTCACGGTCCCAACGGGCGTGCTTCACTCCTACATTCTCGGCTGGTATCATTTCGCAGTTAAACATCACATCTTTAGAGCGATACTGCTTGTTGTATTTCTCAACAAGTCCAAGAATGTCACTCACGAACGCTTGATATTCAGAATTGTCGCTGATGGTGATACCGAGACTCTCTGCCGCCTCTACCATACCGTTGACACCGATGGTGAGGTACTGACGAGCAATGTTGATGTAGCCACTATCAAAAAGCGGGAGCATACCCTTGGCTTGGAGTACTTTGAGATTCTCGTTGTAGGCCATTTGCACTTTGTGGCATGTGTCAATAATACCTGCAAGGTAGTCGATGTACGACTGTCCCTCTCGTGTGGCTTGCTGCACACAGCGATTGAGATTGATAGTCAACACACTCTTGCTACCTGTACTCACACCTCCGGCACCGAGGGTGTAGCTAAAGCCATTGTCTTGTATTTCGTTGCGAAGACGGCAGCAAGAGGCGAGGCTGTCGGCGTTGTCGCTCATATAAGTAAAGAAGGAATGACCTGCGGCATACATCTCGGCTGTGAAGTCGGCATATTCTTTGTCAAGCACATCGCCATCTTTGCTCAATAGTGCCATTGTTTCGACGGGGAAAGTGAGTACTGTTTTGAGGCGCTCTTGGTTGAACCAACGCATAAAGCGCTTCTGCAACCAACTAACGGCAGGCCAGGAAGGCTGTGAGCCGTCGGGGAAATAGAAATTACCGAAGATGCTCTCAAAATAGTTCTTGTCGTAGTAACTGATGTTCCAAAATACGGCTTGGAAGTTACGTGCGCCAGTGGGCTGATTGATGCTATATACAATTTGTTCGAAGCAATCAGTGATAACCTTATCAATGGTGCGCTTGCGCACAGACATATCTGCTTGCTCATCGGCTCGGAGATAGAAGTCGTCGCCGTATTCCTTTTGCAAGAAGTGGCTCATATACATCAAGAACTCGGGCGTAGCACACGCACCGCTGAGCATAGAGCTGACAATGAATACCATATTGACAAAGCCACCACAGAAACTCTTGAGGTTGGTGGGTGCTGTGCTATTGCCCCCGATGCTCTTTGTGCCGCTGAGAAGCCAGGGATACATCGTGATACTGGCACAGTAGTTAGCCAAACACGTTTCATCGTTCTTATATATATAATGGTTATTGAGCAGGAAAAGATAGCGGTCGGCAAGCTCTTTTCCGTACATCTTCTTTATACGGTCGGTGAGCATACGGCGATTGAGGCGAATAAAGTTCTTTTTTGGCAATTCACCTATGAGCGTGGCGATGTTTTTATTCTCCACGTTTGCATTGGCATCGTACTTAGACCCTGTGGCGGGATTGAGGCTGTCCACGTAGTCCATTAGGAAGTTGATGTGGTCAACAACCTCGCGGTCTTCGGTATGCTGCTGACGATAAAGCATAAAACTCTTGGCCACCTTAAAATGGCGTTCAGCCATCAATGCCACCTCCACCTGGTTCTGAATGTCTTCAACGCTCATACCGTTACAAAACTTCAGATGGCCTAAAATTTTCTGAAGCCCTTCAGCATTAAGAGGTTCACCTACTGCGGCAAAAGCTTTCATTATTGCCGACTTGATTTTTTCCAAGGAAAAGCGTTCGGTACCGCCGTCACGCTTTGTGATAATAAAGTTTTCCGTGCTCATCGGAGAGACGTTAGGGGGATAGATTATTAAAATAAGAAGTAAGTTAATTCCTTTATTGTAGCGGAATGCCTAAAGATAAAGGCTTTTGCAAAGAAAAGGCACAAAAGCCCTGCAAAAATAATGTATAGTGCTTCTCTATCAAATAAAAACGCAAAGAAAATTTGCGAAAAAACTCGCCTTTTTCTTTGCGTTTCAATTTTATAAAAAAGATTCCTGTGCTAACCTATCAAGCCTGTTTCGCCGAGCAAGAAGAGCATACCATATCCCAGCACGAGGCTTAGAACGCCAACAAGCAGACCTATCTTAGCCATATCTTTTTGCTCTACGAGATTAGTGGAATAGGCCAAAGCGTTAGGCGGCGTACTGATAGGCAACACCATAGCAGAACTGGCAGCAATGGCAATGCCAATAAGCACGGTCGGCGTGCCGCCAATAGGCAACAACTTGTCACCCATTCCTGTGCAGACGGTGGCTAAGATAGGCATAAGCAGTGCTGCTGTGGCGGAGTTGCTAATAAAATTGGAAAGTGTGTAACACACCAAACCACTAATCACCAATATAATTATTGGAGAAAAGGAGCCAAAAGGAATACTCTCAATAGCGTTATCGGCCAAGCCCGATTTGTTGAGTGCATAACCCAATGCGAAACCGCCGGCCACCATCCAAATGACACTCCAGTTGATTTCGTCAAGGTCGTCCTTATTGATAACACCTGTTAGAGCAAATACTACAAAAGGAATAAGTGCTACGGTGTAAGAATTCATTCCTGTCAACTTGTCGAACATCCAAAGCAACACCGTAATAATAAAAGTAAAGATAACCACGTTTGTCTTGAATCCTTTGTGCATCTCACCCTCAATTTTAATGTCAATGGTTTTTTGTGTAAAGGGGAAGATCGTACGCAACACAAACCACGATACAAGTAACATCACAATAACAAAAGGCAACATAAACGACATCCACTCGCCGAACCCTAAGTTCATATTAAGACCTGTGGGGTCGTTGAGATATTTCAAAGCAATAGCATTAGGCGGTGTACCTATGGGCGTACCCATACCGCCGAGGTTTGCTGCCAAGGGAATAGAGAGCGTTAGAGCGATACGCCCTTTACCTTCGGGTGGGAGCTGTTTAAATACAGGTGTAAGGAAAGTGAGCATCATCGCCGCTGTGGCGGTGTTGCTGACGAACATTGAGAAAACACCTGTAATCAATATAAAGCCCAGAAGTACCATATCGCTTCTTCGTCCGAAAGGTTTGAGCAGGATACGCGCCAACTGTGCATCAAGCCCTGTTTTTGTAGCTGCAATAGCCAGAATGAAACCGCCGATGAAAAGCATTATCACGGGGTCGGCAAACGATGCCATAATTTCTTTGTACTTCAACAGCTCGCCGACTCCTTCACCTTGAAACATAATTATCGCGCTATCGCTACAAAAGAGCAACAGCAAGCCCATTATACCTACAGATGTGGCCCAAGCTGGCACTACTTCAAAGAGCCACATCAATGTGGCAAAAGCGAAAATGGCAATAACACGCTGTTGCACAACGGTGAGACCCGCTATGCCAAACATTTCTGCCGGAGCGTTCCACAACCATAGTGTAATAAGCAGTATTACAGCCGAAAGAGCGGTTTTCTTCAGAACTTTGTTTGGGTGTTCACGCCGCGCATGGCGTTCTTTGTGATAGGCATCCAAAAGGTGGAAGCCTGTGAAGATTTTGAACATATAATTTTAGGTGTTTAGATATTTAGGTGTTTGTGGGGCGTAAGATTTATTTGTATGCTTGAAATCGTCAGCATTCTCCGTATTTATTTCTGACTAATTTGCGAGCAAAAGTAAGGAAAACAAGCGAACGACATTGACACGCTGGCATGCAAAATCCGTTCTTCTACTCATTTATAATTCCTTTATGTGGAAAAATGCACGTCGTAGTATGCAAAAGAAATCTATATAAAGCAAAGTTCTCTTTTTTTAGCGTGAACAAGTTAGATTAACGCCGCTATAGCCTCTGCACAGCGCTCGCCATCAATGGCAGCAGAAACGATGCCTCCGGCGTATCCTGCTCCTTCGCCGCAGGGGAAAAGGCCGGGGAATGTAGTGCTTTGCAAGGTTTCGGGATGGCGAATGATACGCACTGGCGAGGAGGTTCGTGTCTCTGCAGCGATACAAAGGGCTTCAGCAGTGAGAAAACCGTGGCTGCGATGCCCAAACTCCTTAAAGGCTTTTTGCAGACGGGTGGTAAGGAACTGTGGTAGCCAAAAGTGAAGTGGTGAAGAAGTGATGCCAGGCGTATAACTTGCTTCGGGCAGTTCTACACCGAGATGTCCATTTACAAAATCGGTCATCCGCTGCGCCGGTGCTGTCTGTCGTTGCCCACCTTGTAACCAAGCCATACGCTCTATTGCCTCTTGCAAAGCCATCATACGCAGAGCATCATCGGCTTGCGGCGTAGGCATATCGCAGGTATGGAAGAAGCCGGCCATTTGTTCGAGTACGTCTTCAGGTCGGGTTTCCACCACTATTCCGCTGTTGCTCCAACGTCCGTTGCGGCCTGATGGACTCATACCGTTGACTACTACTTGTTCTGCCGCAGTAGCCGAAGGCACCACAAAACCGCCTGGACACATACAAAAACTATATACGCCACGTCCGTCTTGCTGGCTTACGAAACTATATTCTGCAGCGGGCAACCAACGCCCACGTCCAGCGGGATTATGGTATTGTATGCGATCTATAATTTTAGCAGGATGCTCCAGCCTGACACCGAGTGCTATGCCTTTGGCCTCAAGTGCTACACCAGCCTGTGCGAGATAACGATATGTGTCGCGAGCACTATGGCCAGTAGCAAGGATTACGGAGCCAAGCATTTCCTCACCGCTTGCGGTTAGTACGCCCAAAATCTTTGTGCGCTCTTTGTTGAAAAGCAAACCATCTACACGTATATTAAAATGCACTTGGCCGCCACACTGACGTATTTGCTCGCGCATACGTTCTATCACAACGGGCAAGCGGTCTGTGCCTATGTGCGGGTGGGCATCGCGGAGAATATCGGTACTGGCACCCATTTGACAAAATACTCGAAGTATCTTTTCTACATTCCCACGTTTTTTGCTACGTGTAAACAGCTTGCCGTCACTATACGCTCCAGCTCCGCCTTCACCAAAGCAATAGTTACTCTCTGGATTTACTGTATGCTCTCTCGAAATAAGGGCGATATCTCGCTTACGCTGATGCACATCTTTTCCACGCTCTAAAACAATAGGACACAAGCCGAGTTCTATCAGCCGGAGGGCAGCAAAGAGTCCGGCAGGGCCTGCACCCACCACTATGACTTGTTTACCCTTGCTCACGTCTCCATAACTAACGGTCTTAAATTCACTTTTAGGCAAGGGCTCATCTATATATAAATCTACGGCGAGGTTTACAAAGATATTACGTTGCCGAGCATCAATGCTACGACGTCGGATGTAATAGCCACTTAAACGCTCAGCTTCAATGCCTACCTCGCGTATAAGTGTGGCTTTCAAAGCCTGCGGATTATAGGCCACATTAGGTGCTACACGCAATTGTAGATTTCTTTGCATAAGAGAAAAAACGTTTAAAACTAAAACAGCCGCCCTTGCCTTGCTGGCAGGAGCGGCTTAGTTGTGGGAGTGGTACCACCAGGAATCGAACCGGGGACACACGGATTTTCAGTCCGTTGCTCTACCAACTGAGCTATGGCACCATTTGTTTTGTTTGCGGGTGCAAAGGTGAAGATATTTTTCTTAACCACAAAATTTTGCACGAATTATTTTGTTGAAACCGTGCTTTTTTGCGCATTTTGCCTACGTAGCACCATATACGAAGTACAAACCGAAAGGCACGTGACCATCAAACAAAGTATGATACGCACTGCGGGAAACACTATTGTACAAGCGGAAAGTCCTGCCAAGAGAAAAAGAAATTGCAAGAAACAAAAACTAATAGTCCCTCGTTCATAGGCGAGGCCATAGCGATGGCGATAATAGAGCGTCACCGCCAAGAGGTCGAAGAGATTTGCTGCCGAAAGTCCTACACCCGCACCTGCCAACCCGCCAAGGGCATAACCTGCCAACACACTACCTATAAGCACTACATTGTAAGCCGTCTCCATAACGAAATACACGGTACTATCGGCATACGCCAACGAGAGATATGCCGCAGGCGTATAGATTGCCTTAAAGAACATATAACTCAATCCACAAAGCACCATAGGTATTACAGGCAAAAACTCGGCTGTGAGCAACACGGGGATAAGCACAGGCAAAGCCATAGCAAAGAGGATAAGTAGCGGTGTCATCAACATCACCAACGCATCGGTTTGCTTGGATATAAGAATGCGCGAACGGTTCGTGTCGTGTACTGCCGCCGAGAGGCGTGGGAAGAAATCGGCATCTAAGGCCACAAAGACAATGCGCGCATAACTCACAATAAGCGTAAACCCTGCCGCATAAAGTCCTAATTCATCCCATGAACGCATCTGGTGTTTCAACGCCGTACGAATAAAAAGCTCTGTAGCCGTAGCCACCACACCTGCCAACACATAAGCCACGCCAAGTCTAACCAACGGACGCCCGTCACGCAGAAAAACTCGGTTGATGCGACACAAACGATAAGGCAGCAAAGGATATGTAGTGCCAAGATGCAAAAGCATCGCAGCCAAAGTGGAAAGGAACAGCACTGGAATTATGGCACGGAAGCCCAGCCATATATAAAAAGGTACGGCAATAAGCAACGTAGCCACTGCTGTAAGAGCCGTCACAAGAGCCAAACGCCGCAATTGGTGTAAGCCTTTGAGTATCGCTATTTCTCCGCCCATTAAGGTAGTAAACGCTACAACGGGAGCAAGCAAACAGAAATGCCACGTCTCATCGTAGGCCCCCGTCATAAAAAGGCTAAGCACAGGGGCAAAAATCGTTCCCAACAAAAGACCTGCAACGGCAGTAATCACCACCCACGTACGTACCGTGCGCGCAAAGTTTTCCGTTTTCTTTACATTCCCTTGCTCATGAAGTTCTGCCAAACGTTGCACAGCACTAAAACTCAGTCCGAGATTACTCACAGCTCCCACCAGCGCGATATTGCGGGCATAAAGGTCGTTCACTGCTAAACCCGCACTCTTTATAAAAACAGCAGCCACTTTACCACGCAGCACAGCAGCCAGCATTGTGAGTACTTGCACCGCACCCATCAATCCCGTACTACGAAATATGCGTTTGTAGGAAGCTTCCGACATCTATTTCTCTATTATACCGTAGGCAACTGATGTCCGTTTATCTTTCTATATAAGTCAAGGGCAAAAACATCTGTCATTCCCGTGAGATAATCTACGACGTGGAAGATACGCTCTGCCTCTTTGCCTTCCTCAAGCGCATATTGCGCTGAGGCTTGTCCGAGGAGCAGACGGCTATAGGCACGGTCGGGATAAAGCACTGCATTTACCATTAGCCCCAGAAGTGTATATATAATATGGTATCCTGAAAGTTCTATATCGGTAACTACTTGTGCTTTATAAATACGCTTTACCGCCAATGCCGAACAACGCTTATAAGCTTCTCGCTCGCGTTGAGGGATGTGTTCAATGAGTGCGCCTTGAAAAGAACCATCTAAAATCTCTTCTTCGTGCTCTATAAATACATTTACACATACCCGCTCCAAAGCACCAATCACACAAGCACGGTAGTACACTATGCGGTCGCCGCGATCGCTATCGTCAGGGTAAGCTGATTGCATCTTGTGCGCTGTTTCTTCGTCAAAGAAAGCGAGCAAGAGGTCTTGCGTCTCTTCAAACGAAAGTATGCGCAACTTAAAGGCATCCTCAATATCCATCACTTCGTAACAAATGTCATCAGCGGCCTCTACAAGATAAACTAACGGATGGCGAGCATATCGCACAGCACCATCAACACCTCGCTCTAAGCAAGGTATTCCCAACGTAGTAGCTATGCGTTCGTATGTGGGTTGCTCAGCGGCAAAAAAACCAAATTTGCTCTTCTTCCCCGCTAATGTTGAAGAAAACGGATACTTCACTACGGCAGCCAAAGCACTATACGTCATTACAAAACCGCCACGGCGTTGCCCAGCAAACTGATGAGTGAGCAAGCGCAAGGTATTGGCGTTTCCATCAAAATGTGCAAGGTCCTGCCACTGTTGCTCGGAAAAGAATGCGCGCAAGTCGGCATCCCGTGTCTCGGTGAAATAAGTGCGAATAGCACTCTCCCCGCTGTGACCAAACGGCGGATTGCCCATATCGTGAGCTAAACATGCAGCACTGACTATAGAACTCAAATTCTGAAACAACGAGCGGGTGCTTTCGCCGTACTTATCTATCAATCTATCGGCCACATCGGCTCCCAAACTGCGTCCCACACTTGACACCTCAAGGCTGTGTGTCAAGCGGTTGTGTACGAAGACGCTACCAGGAAGTGGAAACACCTGCGTTTTGTTTTGCATTCGCCGAAAGGCTGCTGAGAAGATCAGGCGGTCGTAGTCGCGTTGAAACTCCGTACGCCGCTCACGCTCATCACGCGCGATACCCTCTTTTCCAAAACGTTCAGAAGATATAAGTCTTTTCCAATCCATCAGAGTTTTCAGTAAAACATTTACCAGTTAGCAATAACTATTTACTCTTACCAACACCGTTAACCAGTTTCCCTTAAGCACTACACGCAGCACCGCTTTATTGGTTATCGGGTGCTGTACAAAAATCTTTTTGTTAAGTCGCCATATCGCTCTATGCGTCGGTCGCGCAGAAAAGGCCACCAGCGACGCACCTGTTCGCTACGCTTCATATCAATGTCCACAAGCAAGAGTTCTTCATTGTCCTCGGAACCCTGTGCAAGCATTTCACCCTGTGGCCCAGACGCAAAGCTACTCCCCCAGAATTTTATGCCTGTGGTCTGTCCGCTGGGGTCAGGTTCAAAGCCTGTGCGATTGACCGCAATCAGCGGCAACCCATTGGCCACAGCATGGCCGCGCTGTACGATGCTCCAAGCCTCACGCTGCCGTTGTTGTTCTTCGGGCGTATCTTCAGCGGCATAACCTATAGCCGTAGGATAGATGAGAAGCTCAGCACCAGAGAGTGCTAAAAGGCGTGCTCCCTCGGGATACCACTGGTCCCAACACACCTGCACACCTAAACGCCCGACGCTCGTTTCTATTGGTTTCCACTCATCATCGCCTGGCGTAAAATAGAATTTCTCATAATATGCAGGATCGTCGGGGATATGTTTTTTCCGAAACATACCTGCGATAGCACCATCGGCCTCAAAGACCACAGCGGTGTTATGATAAAGTCCTGCGGCACGGCGTTCAAAAAGAGATGTCACCAACACTACACCGCATTTTTTTGCCAATGCTCCATAATATGCGGTAGCTGCGCCAGGAATAGGCGTTGAGAGGTCAAAGTTGTCCACATTTTCGGTTTGGCAGAAATAAGGTGTGTCGTGCAATTCTTGCAACACCACTAAGTGCGCACCTTTCTTGGCAGCCTCAACCACATAAACGGATATCTTTTCTCTATTGGCTTCCTGACTCGCACCACACGCCATTTGCACCATTGCCACACGAAGCAGATGAGAGGCGTTGTTCCTTGTACTCATAAAAAATCTTTGAATAGGCAAAGTTCGCTAACATTCTCTAAAAAAGCAAGAAAAAGGCCTCTAACCTCTTCGTTTATGGGAAAAGACATAAAAAAATGTGCCGTTTTCTTTCTTTTGCGCGCTTCTTGCACTATCTTTGCACCGCCTAAGTCAATGCGGGCTTGTAGCTCAGTTGGTTAGAGCAACAGACTCATAATCTGGAGGTCCTAGGTTCAAGCCCTAGCTGGCCCACCGCATCATACAAGGTAAAAAATCTTGGCTTGCAAAAAGGTTTGCGAGCCAAGTTTTTTTATCCGGGATTATTCAAACTTCTTCAACAACTCATCGGCGGTATCATCGCCGAGGGTTTTGGCGCGGGTGAGAAGCTCGCGTGCTTTGGCTTTGTTTCCCGTTTCTCCGTAAGCCACGGCAAGAATACGAAGCAGTGGTATATAATTTGGCAATGTGGCAAGTGCTTCGTTGCCTATGGTTTTAGCACTCTCATACTCTCCACAAGAGAGGTAGATTAGTGCTTCCTCCGTCTGATAATAAGGTTTGCGCTCAGGCGTTGTAGAGAGTATGGCGGATTGAATATCGTCGAGTGCCTGCTGATACATATGCGCTTGGAGTTCGGCTTGCTCACGCATATAATAAAAGGTATCGTTGAGATTTCGCGGTCCGATGATACGTTCAAACTCATCGTAGTCGTTCACCGCCTTACGATACTGCCCGTACGCCACGAGACGCTGTGCACGCTCAAAAAAATAGGTGGCAGAGCGTTGGTTGTAGGGGCGTTGCTGAAGGGAGATTACCTTGTCAAGAAGCGCAAAGATTTGTGCCGTATCGCCGCCAGCTCGTTCTAAGGCGAGCATCGTAGCAAAATAGGTTTCATCGCTCGCCAGTTCTGTGGCATTAACTTCTTGGTATTTCGCATAGGCTTCTGAATAGCGTTCCATTTCAAAAAGACACGTGGCTTGCTGCAAGAGATAGTGCGGCTGCGGATTCATTTGTTGTGCGGCAGTGGCTTCCTCGTAAGCACGTTTCAAAGTCCAGCCTTTTGCTGCGGCGGTGGAGTCGCGCACAGATGTAGCGTAAAGGCATCGACTATAAGCATAATGAACGGCATCAGGCGAAGAGCCATTCGCCGCGAAACGTTGAGCCGCGACGAAATCGGCAGAGGCTTCCTCATAGTACCCTAAGGCAGAGAGGCGGGTGGCACGCATCACATATCCCGTAGCGTCTTCGGGATATGTGGCTATGTAATCATTCATAGCCAAGAGTGCTGTTTTAGGATCTATCGCATCTAAGAGCGTCACATATTTTACAGCCTCCCCAGCGTCATCAGGCAATGCTTTCTGCATTGGCAGGATACGCAACTCACGGCTGAGCGCACTGTTAGCTGTAATATACAATGCCGTAGCCAGACGTATGTCAAGTGCCTCTCCAGCGTGAGAACCTACCACAGCCACCACTTTTCCACTGGCGTTTATCAGCGGACAACCTATGTATTTAGTCTCTCCGCCCAACGATGTGGTGTAATACATCGCTGCGTCGTAACGCTCTGCTTTTTGAACGGTAACGCTCACAGGCACTTCTTTTTTGTTCATCTGATAGCCCACAACAAATAGTTTTGTACCTACTTGTGCAGCCTGAGTGCTGTCTGCTATTGGAACAAGGAATTTCACACCCTTTGCCTCTGTAGCCAAACGCACGAACCCATAGTTTTCACTTGCTCCGAGAATTCGCGTAACGGCATAGTGTTTTCCACTGGCATCAACCACCTCGGCGCGCACTGCTTTGACGAAAGGCGTGTAGGGAGCTACCACGATGCCGCTCTCGTCAATAAAAAACGATTTGCCACTATATATTGGAACACCATTAGCATCATAAGCGGTAAGCGTGACTGCCGTTTTCCAAGCCTCTTTGGGCTGTGCCTCTGCCAATGAAACGACAAGCAGGGCGAAGAGCAGAGTTATTACTTTTTTCATTATCGTGGGTGTTTAGGTGTTATTTCATTGAAGCGCGACGCAAGCAATTCTCGTGCGTTATGCAGTGCCGCCTCGGTGATTTTTTGGCCGCTAAGCATACCTGCTATTTCTTGTAAGCGCATCTCCTCATTGAGCGGCACGATTTGCGAGGTCGTTTCGGCGGCACTTTCTTGTTTGAACACTTTATAATGCGCTGTTCCTACTGCCGCGATCTGTGGTAGGTGGGTAATACATATCACCTGGCAGTGACGCGCCATCGCATCCATCACGCCAGCCATCGCATCGGCCTGACGGCCTGAGACACCCGTGTCTATCTCGTCAAAAAATATTGTCGGCAAGGCTTTTCGTTCCGCCACGGCTGCTTTCAGCGCAAGCATCAAACGGGCTATCTCGCCACCGCTGGCCACCCGCGCTACGTTCTGCGGCGGCACGTTTTTATTGGCAGAGAAAAGCATCTCCACCTCGTCCTGCCCCGTGGCCATCGGCGCATTTTTCGTAAAGGCAATTTGCAAACGAGCGTTAGGCATACCTAATTCGGTGGTGAGTCGGAGCATTTTGCCCACCAACACCTCTGCAGCCGCCTTGCGTGCAACAGTGAGCGCGTCTGCCTGGGCTTGCATCTCCTTACGAACCTGCTCTAAAGCAACTGTCTTCTGGCGAATAAGGTCTTCAACATTCTCTACACGCGCCAACTTCTCACGCAAACTGTCGCGCAGGGCAATAAGTTCAGCTACGGACGTTTTGCCGTGTTTCTTTTGCAAATCGTAGAGCGTACTTAGCCGCTCCTCCACCCAGGCGAGACGTTGTGGGTCAAAATCCAATCGCTCAGCAGTTTGCTCGGCTTCATCGGCTATATCTTGGAGTTCTATACGTACGCTTTCTATGCGCTCTCCTAAAGTTTCGGCCTGGGGGAACACCGATGACACGTTGTCTAAGGCTTGGCGGTCGGAGCGCAGACCACCAATGATATCCTCCTGCTCACTGGTAAGGTGTTCCACCACGCGATAGAAAGCGGCTTTGATGTCTTCGCTATGAGCCAGTTGTTCTTGTTCGGCCTCCAACTCTTCTTGTTCACCCACTTGCAACGTAGCCTCATCTAAGCGTGAGAGTTGGAACTGCATATAATCTGCTTCGCTTTGGTTACGCGCCGCCTCGTCCTGCAATGCCTTCAGTTCGCGCGAGGCTTGCTGCCAATCCTGATATTTTTCCTTATATAAAAGGGGCAGCTGCTCATCTACGGCAAAACTATCCAACACAGCGAGTAAGAACAAACGGTCGCCGAGAAAGAGGTTTTGGTGTTGGGAGTGGATATCAACAAGATGGTTGGAAAGTTCTTGTAAATCGGCAAGCGTTACAGGTGTGTCGTTGATAAACGCACGACTCTTACCCGAGGCAGAGACCTCTCTGCGTAATATACATTCTGCCCCATCAAAATCAATGTCGGCCCGGGTGAAAAGACTTTCCAACCCAAGTTGTTCCACGTTGAACACGGCTTCCACCACACACTTATTGACTCCTGTCTTTATTGCCTTGGTGTCGGCACGCTTGCCTGTGAGTAACCCGAGCGCACCGAGCAAGATACTCTTGCCGGCACCAGTCTCGCCCGTAACGACACTGAAGCCTGCGGTGAGTTCAAGGTCTAAGTGTTCAATGAGTGCGTAGTTATATATATGGAGTGAACAAAGCATAATTGGCTAAACCCAAGGAATGGAAGGTTGGGCGTGCAAAAGTAACGTTTTGTTGCCATTCGCCGTGATGCAGTAGCCACAAAAGTAGTTTTGACTTTCAGTTTTAAGTCGCAAGGATACATTCCTTTCGGATGTTCACCCCACGAAATCGGCGACACCACAAAACCTGTATGATTTTTATGCTATCTTTGCCCCACAAAAGCAGAGTTTTCTATTACTTATCCCCCCCAACGCAATGATTTTCTTTTTCCGTGCTGCAAGTAGCGGTGTCGTGTTAGCCGTAGAGTCCGACCACATGTTTACTCCTCAAGAGCAACGAGCCTTAGAATGGCTTTTCAGCGATGCCTCTCTGGTGGCTGCCGACCACCTAACGGGTTGGTTTGCTGGTCCGCGTCGCGAGATGGTAACACCGTGGAGTACCAACGCCGTAGAAATCACACAAAACATGAACCTTCGCGGCATTCGGCGCATTGAGGAGTATTTCCCGATAGAAAGCGTTGAAACCGATATCGACACAATGTTGCAGCGGCGCTACAACGGCCTTGACCAGAAAATTTTCGAGGTGGACATAAAGCCAGCACCTATCCAGTATGTTGACAACCTCGCAACCTACAACGAACAAGAAGGCCTTGCGCTTTCGGCAGAAGAGATTGCTTATCTGCAAAGTGTGGAGAAAGACCTTGGCCGACGGCTCACCGACAGCGAGGTGTTTGGTTTTGCTCAGATCAACTCCGAGCATTGCCGCCACAAGATTTTCGGCGGCACATTTATTCTTGACGGCAAGGAAATGCCGTCCTCACTCTTTGCTATGATAAAGCGCACTACGCGTGAACACCCCGGGCAAATCATCTCGGCCTACAAAGACAACGTGGCATTTGCCGCAGGACCCACAGTGGAGCAGTTTGCTCCTGCACGACACGACACGAGCGATTTCTTTATCATCCGAAATATCGAGAGCGTCATCTCGCTCAAAGCGGAGACACACAACTTCCCTACCACCGTAGAGCCGTTTAATGGTGCCAGCACGGGTACAGGGGGTGAAATTCGCGACCGTATGGGCGGCGGCACGGGCTCCTGGCCCATCGCTGGTACAGCGGTGTATATGACGAGTTATCCGCGGCTCAATGACGAGCCTCAACCCTGGGAGAAACTTACAAACGTACGCGAGTGGCTCTATCAGACACCCGCCGAGATACTTATTAAAGCCAGCAATGGTGCGAGCGATTTCGGCAACAAGTTCGGGCAGCCCCTCATTGCGGGCAGCGTACTCACCTTTGAACATACCGAGAACAACGAGATGTACGGCTACGACAAAGTGATTATGCTTGCGGGAGGCATCGGCTACGGCACGCGGCGCGATGCCTTAAAAGGCACACCTAAGGCTGGAAACAAAGTCGTGGTGGTAGGCGGCGACAACTATCGCATAGGATTAGGCGGCGGCAGCGTATCGTCGGTAGAGACTGGACGCTACGCCACAGGCATAGAACTCAACGCCGTGCAGCGTGCTAACCCCGAAATGCAAAAACGTGCTTACAACTTGGTGCGTGCGCTTTGCGAAGAAGAAGATAATCCCATTGTCTCTATCCACGACCACGGCTCAGCAGGCCATGTGAATTGCCTTTCGGAATTGGTGGAGGAATGTGGCGGTGAAATCTTTACTGAGAAACTACCCGTGGGCGACCCCACCCTTTCGGCTAAGGAGCTTATTGCTAACGAGAGCCAAGAACGTATGGGTTTGCTTATCAACGAACAGCACATTGACCGCGTGCGTCTGATAGCCGAGCGCGAACGTGCACCGCTCTATGTAGTGGGCGAGACAACGGGTGATGCACGCTTTCGTTTCACAACGCCCACGGGAGAGCGACCGTTCGACCTCAGCGTGGCACAAATGTTTGGCCACTCGCCGAAAACAGTGATGCGCGACAAACACGTGACGCGCCAGTACGTTGCGCCAACGCTTCCCGAGGGGGCGAGCATAGAAACCCTACTGCGCCGTGTTCTTCGCTTAGAAAGCGTGGCGTGCAAAGACTGGCTCACCAATAAAGTTGACCGCAGCGTAACGGGCAAGATAGCACAGCAACAATGCGTTGGTGAACTACAACTTCCGCTGGCCGATGTCGGCGTAGCAGCACTTGACTATCGCGGACAAACAGGCATTGCCACGAGTTTGGGACACGCCCCAGTAGCAGCCTTAGCCGACCCCGCCGCTGGCAGTCGGCTGGCAGTGGCCGAAGCCTTAACAAACCTGGTTTTCGCACCGTTGCAAGGCGGGCTGACAAATGTGAGCCTTAGTGCCAACTGGATGTGGCCCTGCCGCGCACAAGACGGCGAGGATGCCCGCTTGTACGATGCGGTAAAGGCTCTGTCGGACTTTTGTGTTGATCTTGGTATCAACGTTCCCACAGGAAAAGACTCGCTGTCAATGGTACAAAAATATCCCACGGGCGAGCGCGTGGTGTCGCCAGGCACTGTCATCGTCAGTGCGGGAGCACCTGTGAGCAACGTCCGCCGTGTAGTGACACCCGTGCTACCCACCAACAAAACCACAAGCCTCTATTATATTCCTTTCAGCAAGAGTTGGGGATTGGGCGGTTCTGCCCTCTCACAAACGCTTGGAGGAGTGGGCAACGACGTGCCACAAGTGGCTGAGGCAGAACAGTTCCAAAAAGCATTTGCCGCCGTACAACAATTAGTGGACGAGGGTATCGCCGTGGCAGGACACGATGTGTCAGCAGGCGGTCTGGTTACTACGTTGCTTGAGATGTGTTTTGCCAACACCCACGGCGGACTAACCATACACCTCCCCGCCAATGCTCCAAAGAGACTTGAAGAAGTGTTGTTCAGCGAAAGACCCGCCGTAGTTGTGGCCGTTACACAGGACAAGGACACCGTTGCTGAGAAAATCCTCAACAGTGTACCGCAAACTTGCCGTATAGGAGAAACAACCAATGAGCGTACACTGACAATAGCACTGCCAGACAACGACAACCTTTGTGTGTCTATTGATGAGATGCGCCAAGTGTGGTACGAGGCATCGCATTTGCTCGACCGCCAACAAAGCCTAAACGGCACCGCCGACGAGCGCGCTGAGAATTTTGGCAAGCAACCCATCGTATATTCTATCAACAAACAGTACACGGGACGTTTCGCCGATGTCGGTGCCAATCCCGACCGCAGAGAACCTACGGGGCTACGTGCTGCTATCATTCGCGAGAAAGGCACTAACGGCGAGCGCGAAATGGCTTATATGCTCTACTTGGCAGGCTTTGACGTGAAAGATGTCACAATGACCGACCTCGTGAGCGGGCGCGAAACTCTCGACGATATGCGTTTCATCGTTTTCTGTGGCGGATTTAGCAACAGCGACGTACTCGGCAGCGCAAAAGGATGGGCTGGAGCATTCCTCTATAACCCCAAAGCAAAAGCCGCCCTGGAACGTTTCTACAAACGCCCCGACACACTGTCGCTCGGCGTGTGCAACGGCTGTCAACTGATGGTAGAACTCGGGCTACTCTCCGACAACGCCGACAACAAAAAGCGCGCACGTATGCTCCACAACGACAGCCATAAGTTTGAGAGCGCATTCCTCGATGTCGTAGTACCCGAAAACAGCAGCGTGTTGTTTGGCGCGCTGACAGGCTCACGCCTCGGCATTTGGGTGGCACACGGCGAAGGGAAATTCTCCCTGCCCGACGAGTGGATAAACAAAACAGAGCAAACAAAAAACACCACCGACACACCACAGATAGCACTGCGCTACGCTCACCACGGCTATCCCGCCAACCCCAACGGCAGCGATGGCGACGTAGCAGCCATTTGCAGTGCCGACGGGCGACACTTAGCAATGATGCCCCACCTGGAACGGGCTTTCCTGCCGTGGCAGTGTCCTTACTATCCCACCGAACGACGACAAGATGACTGCACGCCGTGGCTCACTGCCTTCGCTGCAGCAAGACAATGGTTGGAGAAACTCTGAAACACATACCCATAAACAACAAAGTCGGACTATTATAAAATTCAAGTTTCGGAAGTAGTGAAAGCCTACCAGTGTCGTAGGTGTAGCCACCAAGGTGCAACCCACTCGAAGCGTCGGCGGCTCGCCTGCATCATTTCGCACGCGAGCCGCATGCGTTCCCAGATGCACGCGAGCCGCGTGCGCTCATAGCATCGTCCGACTATGTTTAGACGCCGTCCGACCACGATAAAACTCCGTCCGACCTCTTTTAAGATATGTCCGACCTCGTACTTACAAAGTCGGACATATTTCGTCTGCTCTCCCAAAAGGGTAGCACAAGTTCCCGCAACGCTTTTCCTACACCCTTTTTCCGTCAACCAAGGGCAAATATCACAGCAAGAAAGTTTAGCCTAAAAAATTTTTTTATCTTTGCCCGCGAAAACATTTCAGAAATCAAAAAATACTCTGTTAATATGAAAAAAATACTCTTCTGCGCCTTGCTCGCCTTTTTTTCATTCATAAGCGTGCTGGCAGCACCGAAAATGCCACGCTTCTCGGCTTCAACAGAAAACGCCACGTGGTATCTCATTCCTTTTAGCACAGCAGGAAACTTCCTGGCCGACCGTGGCAACAACATCGCCCTGCGTGCCGTGAGCCTCACAAACGTCAGTAACGCCACAGCAGCTTATAAGTGGGCCTTAGTGGGTACGAAAGACGACTTTGTCTTAGTAAGCCAGAACACGCGCAGTGTCGTCTATAACAACGACAAAGGCAGTTTTGTCTGCTCCAAAGATTCGGCCTCCCACCTCTGCCTCGCCGTCAACGAAGACGATGACGAATGTTGGGAGATACGCATTGTAGGCACCGACAAAGCCCTAACGAAAGCCACAAGCAACGCCTCGGCGGTAATCAACGCAGAAACGGCAGGCAGCCTGCTCGCCGCACTGAACTTCCAGTCGGTAGAACTGCTCGCACCCGAAATCAACGATGAGAGCGACGAGCCCGTGTGGTATCAGATACAATTCCGTGCCGGCGCACAAACAGCCTTGGCCGATCAAGGAAGCGGACAGAACATCGTTCAAGCCGCAGCAGCACGCACCGATGAGCAGTTGTGGCGATTTATCGGCAACGAAAGTGGGTTCAAGATTAAGAATAAAAAGAATGACACGTACCTCTATGTGAGCGGAACTTATGTGATGAGTACAAGCAACGCCTCACAAGCAGGAACGTTCACCCTGGCACAGACCGAAAACACCGACTACACGCCGAGTTATATGATCAGCAGCGGCACATCGGGATACTTCAACGCCTGGCAAGGAATTGCTACAGGCAAGTTCATCGGTATCTGGAGCAGCACGTCGGATCAAAACAACGTAGTGGCTTTCATTGCCGAGGCCGACATAGAACTTCCCGAATATACCGCCACAGGTATCACCTCCTACACCCCCGAACACCAGAGTACGCTTTGGTATAATGTACCCGTAGAACATGCCTCAGGCCTTAGCGGAGACAAGTGGAAAGACTACGCTCTGCCTCTGGGCAACGGCTATCTCGGCTCCACCTTCCTCGGAGGTATCTATAAGGAAGACCTACAATTCAATGAGAAAACGCTCTGGACCGGAACCAGCAACGACCGCAGCACCTACGGTTCCTATGTGGGTGGCAGCGGCTACGGAGGCTATCAAAACTTCGGCGATGTCATCGTGAAACAGATGGACACCGAAGCCTTCGACTTTGCAACAGGCAAGGGCGTAACCAACTATTTGCGCCAGCTCGACCTAAGCACCGCCACCGGCCTCGTTACCTTTACAAGCGAAGCCACAGGAACGAACTACGAACGCCGCTACATCGTAAGCAATCCCGACAGCGTGTGCGCCTATCTCTTTACAGCCGACCAGCCCGGACAACAATCGCTACGCATCACCCTTTCCAGCGGAAGCCCCGGCGTTGCAGCAACCACCACCTACGCCGATGGCGAAGCCACGTTCAGCGGTAAGTTGCAGACAGTGAGCTATAACGCCCGAGTAAAAGTAGTAAACAAAGGCGGCACTCTGAAAACACGTGGCAGCAACATACTTGTCACCAACGCCGACTCTGTAATAATCTACATCGCCGCAGGCACCGACTACGATCCCACCTCCAGCACCTACGTCAGTGCCGCGTTGCGTACAAGCCTCGCACAAACGATGCAGCAACGCGTACAAGCCGCTGCCCAGCGGACTTGGGACGACCTCTACGCCGACCACGTGGCCGACCATAAACAGTTCTTCGACCGTGTAGAATTTGTACTCGACGCGGCGAAAAACACACAGCCCACAGAAACACTCGTCAACAACTACAGCACACAGAAAGGCACCACGGCAGCAGGAGCCCTGATGCTCGAGAAACTCTATTTTGACTACGGACGCTACCTTACCATTGCCGGCTCGCGAGGAGTGAGCCTGCCCACTAACCTACAAGGCATTTGGAACAACAGCAGCAGCGCACCATGGGGAGCTGACATCCACGCTAACATCAACGTGCAGATGAATTACTGGCCAGCCGAGCCTACTAACCTTAGCGAGCTCCACCTGCCTCTCCTGGATTATATCATCAATATGTCGCAAAGCGCACAGTGGAAACAATACGCTACCAGTATGGCAGGACAAACAAAAGGCTGGACGTGTATCACAGAAAACAACATTTTCGGCGGGCGCGGCAGTTTCCAGACCAACTACGTCATCGCCAACGCCTGGTACGTTACTCACCTCTGGCAACACTATCGCTATACGCTCGACCGCGACTTCCTATCACGTGCCTTCCCTGCTATGTGGGGTGCTACACAATTCTGGATGGAACGCCTCGTACAGGCCAGCGATGGCACCTACGAATGCCCTAATGAATACTCGCCAGAACACGGCCCCAGTAGCGAGAATGCCGTAGCCCACGCTCAACAACTCGTGGCAGAACTCTTTGCCAACACGCTTGAAGCCATCGACGTACTCGGCGATGCGGCAGGCATCAGCGACACCGACATTGCTACGCTCCGCGAACGCTATGAGAAACTTGACAAAGGCCTTGCTATAGAACAATACACAGGCACTTGGGGCTCTACGGTGAACGGCATCAGTAGCGGCACAGACATTCTGCGCGAATGGAAATACTCCGACTACACCGCCGGAGCCAACGGACACCGACACAGCTCACACCTGATGTGTCTGTATCCTTTCAGCCAAGTGACCGAAGGCACCGACCTCTTCAACGCTGCCGTAAACTCCCTGCAACTGCGCGGCGATGCCAGCACCGGCTGGTCTATGGCGTGGAAAATAAACCTATGGGCACGTGCCAAGAACGGGGCACACGCCCACCAAATCTTTGACTACGCACTCATTGCCGGACGAGGCAGCGGCGGCGTGTTCTATAACCTCTTCGACGTACACGCTCCCTACTATTTCCAAATCGACGGCAACTTCGGTGCATGCGCCGGTATGGCCGAAATGCTCTTACAAAGCCACACGGGAACGATAGAGATTTTACCAGCCCTGCCTACTTCACTATGGCGCAACGGACATATCAACGGACTGAAAGCCGTTGGCGACTTCACCGTTGACATTGCTTGGAAGAATGCCAAACCCGACTGCGTGGTGATACGCAACAACCAAGGACAGCCCCTGCGCGTCAAAGCCACGGGCATCGGCAAGAGTACGGTAAAAATACTCATCAGCGGAAACGAAGTAAGTCCCACGGTGATTGACGACAACAACGTGGAAATTCCCTCTTCCGCCGGCGACGAGGTATATATCTTCTTCAATGGCGTGCCGACGGCTATTAACGAAGTACAAACAGAGCCTACTACCCCAACGCTCTCTTTTAGCGGACGTCGTGTGAGCGTGGGCGGCGACGTAGCATCACTCACGCTCACCGATCTGCAAGGCCGTATCGTACGCAAGACACACGGCAGCACCATCACTGCACCGCGAAACAGCGGCGACATCTTCGTCCTTACTATCCAGCAAGCTGACGGACGAGAAGTGAAACAAAAGATTGGTTTTTAAGGTCTTAAGGCTTCACGCAGGTAGAGATAGCGGCTACCTGTAAGCCTTAAACCTCATAGACATTGTAAAGAGCATGAAAGTCATCAATCTTGAAGCCACGAACTCTGTACTCAATACTTATATGGCCGAACTGCGCGACAAACAGTTTCAGCAAAACCGCACACTCTTCCGCCGAAACCTCACGCGTATTGGTCAAGTGATGGCCTATGAACTGAGCCGCACGCTTGACTATTCGTCTGTAAACGTCACAACTCCGTTGGGTACAAGAAAGATGTCACTCCCCACCGACCATATCGTTATCGGCACGGTGCTACGCGCGGGATTGGCCTTTCACGAAGGATTCTTACACGTGTTCGACAAGGGAGACAGTGCCTTTGTGGCGGCCTACAGAGAAGAAGGCAATGTAGAGCGTATGAAAATCCACCTAGAGTATATGGCCTCGCCCCACCTCACCGGGAGTACTCTCCTCTTGGTTGACCCGATGCTTGCTACGGGAGGAAGTATGGAACTCGCCTACAAAGCTTTCCTCCGCGCCGGCGAGCCGAAAAAGTTGCATCTCTGTGTCACCATTGCCGCACCCGAGGGCATTGACCACCTGCACCGTGTGTTCCCCGACGACAGCGTAACGCTATGGACAGCAGCCATCGATGAACGCCTCAACGAAAACGCCTACATCGTACCAGGACTCGGCGATGCAGGCGACCTCAGTTTTGGAGAGAAGATGTAGGGAAAAGGGATTTTCTAAAAGGTTTAAGGTATGTTCTATAGACGGTGTTTCATCGGTTTATGGAACATACCTTAATCATATCTTTCTCTCCGTAGCGGATAGTCTGCCCTAAGCCGTTCAAAATCGGCGGGGCAGGACTTGAGCGCATCGCTATCGCGGCGGGGGTCATAGAGGAAAAGTTTGCGCTCAAGGGTTTGCTGCGGAACATCTTCTTCACTATAGTTTAGTCTTGGCGGAGCTACATCAAAGCGCAAGTCAGAGAACCCGTAGTAGCGCGCCACAGCCTCAAGCACCATCTGTGTGGCACGTGCCTTGCCATCGGCACTATAACCCGCAATGTGGGGCGTGCCGATGAAAACGCGTTGAAGAAGGGGTATGTTGATGTCGGGTTCATTCTCCCAAGTATCTATAACGGCCTGCGAAACCGTCCCCTCCTCCATCGCGCGTAAGAGAGATGTGGTGTCTATCACCTCACCGCGACTCGTGTTGATAAGCACCACAGGCTTCTTCAACCCCGCGAAAAAAGCATCACCTGCCAGATGGTACGTTGCATCCTCGCCCGAAAACGTCAGTGGCGTGTGAAACGTGATAATATCTGCCTCGGCTTGCAAACGCGCCAACGACACGAAATAACCGCCTTCGCTACGTGCGCGGGGCGGATCGCAGCGAAGCACGCTGAGCCCCAAAGCCGCAGCACGCGCACAGACCTGACTACCCACGTGTCCCACGCCGACGACACCTATGGTGCTACGTTGTAAGTCTATCCGTCCAGTACGAGACAGCAAGATAAGCACACTCTCCACATACTGCGCCACACTGCTCGCGTTACAACCCGGACAATTCTCCCAAGCAATGCCGGCCTCTCGTAGATAGTCCACATCAAGATGGTCGTAGCCGATAGTGGCGGTAGCGATAAAGCGCACCCTTGAACCCTCAAGCAATGCGCGGTCGCACCGCGTACGTGTGCGGACTATCAAGACATCCACATCACGCACATCAGCTGACCCTATGGCAGAACCAGGCATATAGAAACATTCGCCGAGTCTGTTTGCTAACTGGCGAATGTAAGGAATCTTGTCATCTATGAGAAGGCGCAGCATATTGTATCAAAAAAAGCAAGTGCCATCAACACTATAGGGCAGTTCCCATAGAGTTAGTGTTACTGACGGCCAAAAGCCGAAGCAATGTCCGCTGCTATTTGCTGCATCTCTTCGGCAGGGAGTTGGAGCTTCTTCTTGCCAAAGTCCATATCCATTTCCGACTGTAACGGAGCCAGGTGGACGTGGGCGTGGTTTACGTCAAGTCCCATCACGGCAACACCGACCTTCTTACAAGGAAACACTTGTTTTATTGCAGCTGCCACACGCTTGGTAAAAGACATCATACGACCGAGTTCCTCATCGCTGAGGTCAAAAAAGTAGTCCACCTCGCGCTTCGGAATAACCAATACGTGGCCGCGCGTCACGGGGTTAATATCCAAGAAAGCGTAAAACTCTTCGTTCTCGGCACAACGATAAGAAGGAATTTCTCCGCGAACGATCTTTGAAAAGATTGTCATAACTTTTTATGGTTTAGATAGGTTTAGCCTTTGAACGTAAGCACACGTCCTCTCCCAGAAACCAAACTTACGATAAGTTGCTCAAAAGGTGATGCTTACTATTTCAAGTTGGATAGTGCCTTGAGGTATCTTTACATTCACCACGTCGCCCACTTTATGGCCAAGAATTCCTTGGGCAATAGGTGTCGCCGAACTGATTTTCCCCTCGCGCAAATTAGCCTCGCTCTCGCTTACAATGGTATATTTCATCAGAGCCTTGTTCTTTACGTTACGTATTTCCACGGTGGAGAGTATCTGCACCGTGTCGCCTTTGAGCTGCGACTTGTCTATAATCTTCGCATCGGCAATAGTGGCTTTCAGGTTGTTAATCTTCATTTCAAGCATCGCCTGATGTTCTTTCGCAGCCTCGTATTCGCTATTCTCCGAAAGGTCGCCTTTGTCGCGAGCCTCGGCTATCGCCGCCGAGGCTGCCGGACGTTCAATTTGCTCCATACGGCGGAGCTGGGCTAACATCTTGTCATAGCCCTCTTGTGTCATATAAGCCATTTTTGAGATTTGTTGAGAAAAAACAGTAAAAAGAAACGAAAGAACTCCTGAAGCCATATATACGAAAGCTTAGGGAATTCTTTCCGCACTTTTGCTGCTATGTATTTCTAATTACGCGGCAAAAGTAACACTTTTTTCTATCCAAGCAAAAAAAAGCGTGACTAAACAACCCGCGTTGCATAGTCACACTATCTCATTATGTTTGCGCTACTTGCTACAAACGACATTTCCAGCCTGCATCACAAGTTGCAGTTCTTGCTGAGCGTTGTAAACAACAATGTCGGCATCTTTGCCTTTCTCGAGAGAGCCCTTTCGGTCGTAAACGCCCATAATGCGTGCAGGTGTCTCGCTCGTCATACGATAGACATCGGCAGCAGGGATAGCGGCTTGCTGTATCGCCGTGCGTACCAAGCGATCCATCGTAGCAATACTTCCCGCCAGCGCACTGCGGTCGGCCAGTTTGCAAACACCGTCTTCTATAATCACACGCGGGTCAAACGCCTCCGTGGCATCGCTCGCAGCCACAGCCAACGCATCGGTGATAAGCGCCATACGCTCTACTCCTTTAATCTTATATATCATAGAGAGCAGCGGCGCAGGCACGTGTATGCCGTCGGCTATAACCTCCACGGTGAAACCCTCTTGCTCGTAGCCTGCCTCCACTATGCCCACTTTTTTGTACTCGCGCTCCTTATGCATCGTACTCATAGCGTTAGTAAAGTGTGTCAGGTGCGTAAAGCCCGCCTTCAGCGCACGAAGGGCATCCTCATACTCGCCCTTGGTGTGAGCAATGGCAGGCAGACAGCCGTGGGCGGTGCAGAAACGTCCAAACTCTTCCGTACCAGGGAGTTCCGGTGCGGCATCCCAGCGACGTATCACGCCAGGGTATTCTGTCAACAACGGTTCATAATCTGTCGGTATGGGCGGAGTGATGTATTCGGGCATTTGCGCACCGGCCATTGCCTTGTTGAAATACGGGCCCTCAAGATGAAGACCAAGGATGGGGCTGCCCTCTTCTTTCATCAACCTCTGGCAGGTTTCAGCCGCCGCACGTATCATCGCCGGAGAGCTTGAGGAGAGTGTGGGAAAAATCGCCGTGGTGCCATAGTGAAGGTGCGCATCAACAGCCACACGGAAAGCCTCCTCGTCGCCCTCCATAAAGTCTCTGCCACCGCCGCCGTGGACGTGCAGTTCTATGCCGCCAGGCACTACATCGCCGCCTTTGACATCAATGATTTCTGCACCGTCAACGTGCAACGCGTTGTTCGACACCTCAAGGATCTTGCCGCCGGCCACAACCACGGAACCGCCGCAGAGCCACCCTTCAGGGGTAAGAATACGGCCATTAAGAATCTGTTTCATACGTTTGCTTTTAGTTTTTCTCTTTTCTTCGCCGCAAAACTACAAAATACCAAAGAATTAAAGAAATCAGCCTAAAGAAATCCTACACCGTTAATCGCCGCTTATCTGCTGAACGCTTGCATTTCTGTTGCAACGCACAACGATAATGTTGCAACGCTTAATGTAATAAATCGCCGCGCCGCACGTTTTATAGGTGGGTTCTATTCATTCGCTTTGTCAGATTTCTGAGCTATTTTTTGCTTTCTGTCTGTTAGTTGAAGAGTGAGTGTAGCGGGCTACACGACCGATGAAACGTACAGCAGTAAGCAAAAAGAGCCATAAAGATGACAAACGGTTAAAACCCACCTATTATTATGGTATGAAACGCATCTTTTCAAAATGCTTGATAACGCTCTGTGCTTGCACAATGCTCTCGTGTGCCACATCGGAGAAGTCCGAGCGTCGCGGCGATAGTTATTTGGCGTTGGGTGAGTATGCCGAAGCAGCAGGACACTATCGCCGCGCCTATACGATGACACCGAGTAACGACAAGCCACGGCGCGCACTCTTACAATATAAGATGGGTGAGTGTTTCCGTGCTTACGGCTATACGGCGCGTGCCCTCGGGGCCTATCGTAGTGCTGAGCACTTAGGACTTACCGATACGCTCACATGGCTACGTCAGGGCGATATGTTTCGCTACCAGGGCGACTACAAGAGTGCGGCGCGTGCCTATCAGCAATACCTTTCTATCTATCCCGGCGATTCTGCCGCGTGGTATGGTATGGCCTCGTGCGAGAGCGCACCGAGGTTAAAGGCCGAGGGCTCGGCGTGGACCATTAAAATGGAAACTCTTTTCAACGGTTCACGAGCAGATTATAGCCCCGCACTCTTACCGGGCGAAATGCCACAACTCTATTTCAGCACCACCCGCCGACAAGTCACGGGCGACGACCTTAGCGGCATCACGGGAGAGATGGCCGGCGACATTTGGTTTGCCCGACAGGACGAACAAGGCAAGTGGCTTCGCCCGCAGGAAGTAGAGGGCGGCTTAAACACTGAATATGACGAAGGCGCATGCGCTTTTAGCCCCGACGGACACACGATGTACCTCACCATCTGCCGCACCGACCCGGAGTATCCACGTATGGCCGAGATTTGGACCAGCCAGCGAAGCGATGCCACATGGACGAAACCGCAACAACTAAACATCACCGCCGACACACTCTCTTCCTATGCCCACCCCGCTCCCAGCGGCGACGGGCGGTGGCTCTATTTCGTGAGCGATATGCCTGGCGGATATGGCGGGTACGACCTCTGGCGCGCGTCACTCGACGGACACGGTGTGGGTGTGGTGGAAAATCTCGGACCCGACATAAACACCGCTGGCAACGAGATGTTTCCCACACTGCGCGGCACAGAACTCTATTTCTCCTCCGACGGACGCGAGGGAATGGGCGGCCTCGACCTCTTCTGCGCCAACGAAGACACCACTACCCACCGATGGACGGTGGAGCACCTGCCCGCGCCGATGAACTCCAACGGCGACGATTTCGGAATGACCTTCGACGGGCTGCACCGCCGTGGCTTTTTCAGCAGCAACCGCGCCACGGGCGGACGCGGATGGGACAAGATCTACAGTTTCTCATATCCCGAAACGCTACACACGGTGAAAGGCTGGGTGTACGAACGCGACGGATACGAACTACCTGAAGCACAAGTCTATATGGTAGGCGATGACGGCACAAACGAGAAACTCAGCGTTCTCTCCGATGGCTCGTTTGAGCGCGAAGTAACGCCCGGCGTGAAATATGTGTTCCTCGCCGTATGCAAAGACTACCTCAGCGTGCAAAACGCACTCGTGGCAACCCATTCCGTGTCGGAAGAACACCAATACGTCCTGCAGTTCCCCCTGCCATCAATGAACATCCCCGTGCTTGTGCGAGGCATCTTTTATGAGTTTGGCAAGGCCGACCTCACGCCCGAAAGCACCGAAGCACTCGACCGCTTAGTAGGCACGCTACGCGAGAACCCACACATAACGATAGAACTCTCCGCACACACCGACTATGTGAGTAGCGACACATTCAACCTCGGATTGTCGCAACGCCGCGCACAGAGCGTGGTGGACTATCTCATCAACCACGGCATAGACTCCGCACGCCTCGAAGCCCACGGATACGGCGAGGCTGCACCTAAAGTGGTGAGCAAGAAGATAGCAGAAACTTATCCTTTCCTGCACGAGGGCGACACACTCACCGAGGCATTTATACTGACGCTCGACTCCTTGCAACAAGCGGCGTGCAACGCGCTGAACCGACGCACGGAGTTCCGTGTGTTGCGTACCACCTACGGTATTCTTGATGCCGACGGCAATCCGCTGCCCAACGCCGCACGCCAGGCAGCAGCACGTAAAGACGAGGAAGCCACCACCCATACTGACGACGAGGAAGAAGACATCTATTTTGATATAGAATAATCAAGGTGCGGGAGTGATGAAAACCTATCCGTGTCGTAAGTATAGCAACCCCTGGGAGTACAGGCGGCTCGCCTGCAATGCCTTCTAAAGGATTTTACACTACTTCCGAAACTTGAAAAGAATGATTGAAAAGCCCCACCCGTCTCTCTCCATTCTCATCCCTACCCGCAATTTCGCGCCTAACGCTCTGGTACGAGCCTTGGCTCGTCAGACAAACACAACCTATGCGGAGACGGAAATCCTCGTACTCGACGATGCCAGCAGCGACACCACAAGCATCAACGCACTGAAAACCTTAGAGCAAGAGGGGGTATGCCGTGTGTTGTGGCAGCCTGTCAACCAAGGTCGCGCGCGAGCACGCAATATATTATATAAGGAGTCGCGGGGCGAATGGCTACTATTTATCGACAGCGATGCCGAAGTTCTCGCCCCCGATTTTCTCATACGCCATCTCGCCGATGCCACCCTCGCCGATGTGGTGTGCGGCGGGCTTGTCAATCCCCCGCCGCCCGCCACACGCGGCTGTGAACTGCGCTACAAATACGAAACCGCAGCCACACGCAAGGGAAGACGAAACGCACAGTGGAGAAACGCTCATCCCTATGAGTGCATCTCTACATTCAACATACTTGTAAACCGACGCGTGATGGACACCGCGCCTTTCAACGATAGCCTCAACGAATACGGATACGAAGACACAGCCTTCGGCCTCAGCCTCCAACGGCACGGCTTCTCTGTTCTTCATACGGACAACGCACTCCTTCATACAGGAATAACACCCTCACCCGCGTTCCTCGCCAACACAGAGGCCGCACTGCGCAACCTCACACGTCTGCCCTACGACATACAATGTGAAATCTCCGTGGCACGACTTGCCGAGCGACTGCGTAACTGGCACCTTGATGCCCCGCTGCGACTTCTCTTCCGTTTCGCAAAGCCACTACTCTGCCGAAACCTCATCAGCCAACACCCAAGCCTCTCATTTTTCCAACTCTACAAGCTCTGCTTTCTGCTGTCGCTGAAAAAAAACAAACCAAAAATTGGCTATCTCCCTTGATTGCCTTACTTTTGCCGCGAATATCTTGTTTATCACAAAACTACTTTTACAAATTAACCTAAACATTATGAGAAAAATTACTTCTCTGCTCGTCTTGCTATTCGTTGCAATGGCAGGATATGCTGTGACTTACCAAGTCACTCTGGGCGACCAAGTGACCGATGTAAGCACGTTGTCAAGCGACAAGTACTACGTTCTGAAGAATTGTGGCAGTTCGCTCTACAACTACTACGATGAGACCAACAGCCGGATGGACGCAAAGTCTGGCTACGACTATTCCTCTGTTGTCAAGCTAATCTACGATGGCACGAACGTGCAGATCCAGCAGGTTCTGACCGGTACTTATTATCAGACACTGGCAAACAATACTCGTCTGACGCTCGGAGCCACGGCCGTGAACTATACGTTCAACACCGACGGCGTGGACGAAGGCCAGTTCCGCTTTGCCAACAACAGCCTTTACTTGAACCGTTATGGTGGTAATGACACCCAATACCCAATGGGTGCAGCAACAAGTTTTGCAGGTGTTTACTCCCGCTATAACATCTATGAAGTAACGGTTACGACGTTATACTACACCGTAACCATCAACTGCTACGACAGCAGCAATGAGTTGATTCAAAGTACTGTTGTGGAAAAAGAAAACGGTGAGACGGTTTCGGCTCCCGAGATAAGTGGCTATACGGCTAACGATACTTACAGCCTTACCGTCAATGGCGCGGATGCTACGCTTAATGCTTACTATACGCTTAATGCCGGCTTAGTTGTGGTAACTTATGAGCTATATGATAATGGCACATTGATTAGCAGCCAAGCCGTGGTTCAGGATGCCAACAGCGAGGTGAGCATTCCCGCATCTCTAACCGATAATGATTATAACCACACCGTATCAGGTACCATCGGTGACGAGGACTGCACTATTACCATTACCCGCAGCGGCCTTAAACTATTCCCCACCATTCCCAGCGGCTATTTGATGGAAGTAGGTACTGCCACTACCTCTATGACGGCTGCCACGTCTGCCAGCGACAACGACCACTGGTACATCCTCACGCAGGTGCGCGGTGGCGAGTCGCCTATGTACAACGTAGGCCTGGGACAAACGCTGAAACGTGCCGCTACGACTGTTACGCCGACTACGCTCAGCGGTGCGGTGGCTGAAGAAAACACCCAATACCTTGTCCGCTTCTTCAGCACAGGTACAGAAGATCTCTACAACATCCAGTTCGCAGACGGTGCTTTCATTACCTCAGACCTCAAAACTTCCAAGTATTTCTCCGGTGCAGGCACCTATGCAGTCTATTTCACCACATCAGGAAACACCGCTCTTGCTTGGAATCTTAACACTAAATCGGGTAGCCGAGTGGACAACAACGCTGCTGGCAATACGCTGGCTTTCTGGGGCTCTGGCGAAAACACCTCTACAAGCGGGAACAACATCTGGACACTCTACCCCGTAGAATTTACTGATCCCACCGCATTCGTAAACGTCACCTACGAACTCTACGATGGCGGTTCTCTGGTAGGCAGCGAGGTAGTGTCACAGCAGAAGAACAGCGAGGTGAACGTTCCCAGCTCTATAGGCACAGACGCTTTAGATCGTTATGATTATGCAGTTAGCGGCACCATCGGCGATGCAGACTGCACCATCACCGTGACACGCACACAAAAAAGCGCGATTATCACTGATCTTACTAATTTAAGCAACACTAAGGCTTACTTGATTAATTGCGAGCGCGGTTATCTCGGCACAAACGGCACACAGATGGTTTCTACCAATGGCACAAGCTATAGTGCAAGCAATTTTGCTATCATCAGTTACGAGAGCAACTATTACCTCTATAGTATAGCTGACGGCAAATGGGTAGCCAATCCTTCCACAATCAACAACATAGCCGATCAACCTGGACTTACCGATGACTTAAGCGATGTTACCGCTCTCGGAATTGACGACACAACCAGCCCACTTTTCTTTATCACCTATGGCAGTTACGGTGTGAACGTGTCTAACTACGCTACGGGTATTGTAGTCAATGGCTGGACAACGCGCGATGCAGGTAACCAGTACCTCATTCGCGAGGCTGACGACTTTGACTCCACAGCTGCTCTCGCCGCGCTGGAAGACTATTTCAATGGACAGACTGCCTTTAACAACGTTCTTGCACAGGTGAAGACGATGACATTCGGTTCTTCTCAAAATCAATATAGTTTAAGTGGTGATTTTGCTGGTTATGAGTCCCAAATGCCAACCGTCATTGCTGGTATAGAATCACAAGGTTACACTTCCACTAATCTTACTGTTCTTCAAGGTCTGCTTGCCGCAGCTTCATTGAACCTGCCCACCGCCGGCTTCTACCGCATCAAGGGTAACACGAGCGGCATGTACCTCGCCAGCGGCTTAG
>ERZ842401.1224-NODE-1224-length-37422-cov-8.693714_pt1 | contig 37422 bp, 34 predicted proteins | sample MGYA00521270_ERZ842401 | MGnify/ENA primary metagenome ERZ842401 (study PRJEB31892, sample SAMEA3878208) | bioreactor metagenome | biome: Moose rumen | place: Sweden | collected 2011-10 | study: EMG produced TPA metagenomics assembly of the PRJEB12797 data set...
GTGTGCTCTTCCGATCTGACTAGTCCCATTTGTCAGTTTTGTATATTAATTGAATAAACTTGCTGTTTAATGATGAGCCGGGAAGTTTCTTTGACATTTCTGGGTTATAAGTCAGCGTTATCGTCGTGTACCTGTCAGGAGTCCAGACGTTTTGAAGCATAATTTTTCCCTTTGAGCGAGTATTAGCCGTCGGCCTCTCATTCCCTGAACCGTAAGCCGAGTTAAAGCCCTTCTGTAATGCCTCGTAAAATTTTCTGTCAAACTCCTTATCTCCCATGCTCTGAAGATATACAGCTTTAGTCTTTAGCACTTTATTCTTGTAGAACGTAAATATAAACATTGCCGGATAACCTTCAAAATATCCTTCCATTGTGAGGCTTTCTTTACGCGGAATTGTCGTTTTCGCTCCGCTGTTCTCCATTCGTTTCTGAGTTCGCGCGAAAGTATGACCAAACGGAAGCGACATGAAAGCGTCTGAGCTGTTCGAGGCCGCAAAAACTTTCTCGGCTGATAGAAGTATTAGCAATAGGCATAAAATTTTTCTCATATCAGAACTCCCATTCAAGATATTTCGCGCTTTGTGCCTCATGTCCGCTTCCTTCAGAGAAAAACGCCCGATAAGTCCTCGACGAATGCCGCTTAATCTTCCCCGTCAATAATTCAGCTTTAGCTATAACCTTATAATTCTTGTCCAGAAATAACATTGTGCCGCCGAAGTTGACGTTATATTTCGTGCTGTTGTGTATCGTAACGTTAAGGCTCTTGAAGCTGTAAGTAATGCTCCCGTATGATAACCCGTTTTTGCCGCGAATTGCTCCGTTCTTGATGACAGCCTCAGAAATTCCGGCCAATAACAATATGCTCAGGATTAAGCCAAGAAAATAAAATTTACGTCTCAAAATTTCAACTCTCCCTGTGAAAATATTAATATGAAAATTATATCAGCAAGGAGTTTTGTATTTTGCCTGAACAATCACGTCCTCCGTTTTTTCCGATGATGATAGACTTGCGTGCCCGAAAAGTTTTAATCATCGGCGGAGGTCATATTGCCTCAAGACGAGCGAGAACGTTAACAACCTGCGGCGCTGAGATTGTCGCGATAAGTCCGGAGTTCTGCGAAAATTTCCCGAACGAGGCAGTAAGAATTTCCCGTGAGTTTCAGCCTGAAGACATCGACGAAAAATTTACGCTCATCATCGCCGCCACGAATAAACGCGAGATTAACAAGCTCATTCATGACTTAGCCAGAGCAAAAAATATTCCCGTGAACGTCGCTGACTGTCAAGACGAATGCGACTTCTTTTTCCCGTCGTTAATAAATTTCGAGAGTGTCAGCGTGTCCGTAAACTCCGCAGGAAAATCCAGCACACTGACGCATAACCTCTCTGAAAAATTACGCGAGGTCTGGCCTGAATGGGTAAAACTTGAACGGGAAAAAATTTAGTAATATTCTCGCACTCAAAACTCACTAAATACGCTGAATGCCTGATTTTTACTGTGTTATAATAGCCGCATTCAGAAACGTGTAAAATTAAAAGTTTGAGTAAGTAGTTTTTATTAGTGTTAAGTATGCTATAATACTTAGTGTCCAAACTCAAAGATTTTACAATTTAGATTTAGAAGGTAGCAAAAATTTAACATGTCGTAGATTATCATATCCATTTATAATTGCGCGGCAGGTCGGGAGGAATCGTTTTTGAGATTTAATCGTGAACCATTACGGGACTTTGTGCCTTCAAAAGGGAAAAAAACAAAACCTCGTAACAAGAAACATGCAGGATTTTCATTAGGCTTCTGCTGGGCATTCGGTGTCGTTGTCTGTGTAACATTCGGACTGGCTTCATTCTTAATGTACTCAGCGGGACATTTCAGCAGTTTTTCTTCAGGCGGAGGAGTTCATCCAGCTTGGGGAGGAAGCGAAGGCGAGGAAAATTTCACGTCAACAGCAGGTTTAATTCACGTCGAAGTTACTGAACTGGAAGATGCCAAGCCAAAAGACGAAAATATTTATGCTCAAGTCAGAAAAAATCCAATTGAGGAGTTCGGACCGCTCCCAAAATATTTGTCGGACTATGAGAATATAATATTGAGTGTTACGGAAAACGGAAAAGATATTCCCCAAAACGAGGACGAAGAAGATGAATATATTGAACTCGCCCAAGTTCCGCAGATTGAAATTGAAGACAGTTCTGACAAAATAGAACTCGTTGAACAAGGCCCAGCCTGGACTGAACACATTGTAAAAGAAGGCGAAACCCTATCAGATATAGCGGAAGAACACGGAAATATCACAGTTCAGGACATTTTAAAGGCTAACGGTCTCAAAGATGCAAACAGAATATCAGCCAATCAGTTATTATTCATCCCTAATGATCCCAGCAAAATCGAAGACACTTTAGATGAAGTCAGAACACGTCAAATGAGGGTTGCCTCAGCAAAGGAAGTAATCGAGCCCATCAAGACAAAATCTTACGTTGTAGCTCAGGGCGATTCTCTTTGGTCAATTGCTAACTCACAAGGCGTTGAACTTGACACTATAATTGGAAGCAACAAGTTCAAGACTTCAGCAAGATTAAGGCCAGGCGCGATATTAAGAATTCCAAATCAGGACGGAATTTTTTACATCATGAAGAAAGATGAGAAAATCGAAGACGTAAGCAAACGTTACGGCGTAAAGATGAGCAAAATTCGTGCGGTCAATGTCAATCTCAATGTAGCCAAGCTGAAGACAGGAGACGAAGTATTTTTACCCGGTGCCAGACCTGACGGATTAGTTGAGCAAAAAGAAGCTCCGAAAGTTGCCGAAGTCAAGAAGTCAACGCCCTCTCCAGCTCCGAAGACCGTCAAACAGCCGGTTAAACAAGCTGCAAAGTCTGAGCCTAAGAATATTAAGCCTCAGCGTGGAGAAGTTGCCGTAAGAGCTTCAGGGTTCAGGTGGCCGCTCATGGGAAGGATTAACAGCCCATTCGGTTGGAGACAGCACCCGATTACTAAGCGCAAAGATTTCCACACAGGAATTGACATCAAGGGCAATCGCGGCGATCCAATCAAAGCGGCTGGAACTGGAAAAGTTGTATATTCCGGCTGGATGGGAGGTTACGGAAAAGTTATCGTAATCGAGCACTCAAACGGCCAATCAACTTTATACGCTCATTGCCAGACGTTAATAGCAGGAAAAGGCTCTAACATTTCATCAGGCTCATTAATCGCAAAAGTCGGAACAACAGGACGCTCAACAGGCCCGCACTTACACTTTGAAGTCAGAAACGGAAGCAGTCCGGTAAATCCGATTAAGTATTTGAGCAGATAATAATTAAAGGAGTAAAAATTTCATCATAAACAACATGTCAAAATTTGTATTTGTAACAGGCGGAGTAGTTTCATCATTAGGCAAGGGAATAACAGCCGGTTCAATCGGTACGCTCTTGAAAAAACGAGGCCTTAAAGTCTCAATCTTGAAGATAGATCCTTACTTGAACGTCGACGCAGGGACAATGAACCCGTTTCAGCACGGAGAAGTTTTTGTTACTGACGACGGAGCCGAGACGGATTTAGACTTGGGACATTATGAGCGTTTTATTGATGTCTCGTTGAGCGAGAAAAACTCAATCACGACCGGCAAAATTTACTCAAGCGTCATCAAGAAGGAACGACGCGGCGATTATCTTGGCGGAACTGTGCAAGTAATTCCTCACATTACGAATGACATTCAGGAGAGAATTATCCGTGCTGGTGAGGGGCTTGACGTCCTTATCGTCGAGATTGGCGGAACCGTCGGAGATATTGAGGGTCAGCCGTTTCTTGAAGCAATAAGACAGATGGCCGTGCGCGTTGGACGTGAAAATGTTGTTTACTGCCATGTTACGTTAATTCCCTATCTTGAAGCCGCAAAGGAACTCAAGACTAAGCCAACTCAACACAGCGTACAGGAATTACGAAGAATAGGAATACTCCCGAATATTCTCGTCTGCAGGACAAGCCGCGCGATGGATCAGGGCATGAAGAACAAAATTGCTCTGTTCTGTGATGTTCCGCCTGAAGCTGTTATTGAAGTCCGTGATGAGCCGACAATTTACAATGTCCCCGTAGCTTTGCATAAACAGGGCCTTGATGATTTGATATTAAGGAATTTGGGGATTAAACCTGAGAATGAGCCGGATTTATCTGACTGGTTAAGAGTTGTTGATAGATACATGAACTCGCCCGAAGAAGTCAAAATTGCTTTGGTCGGAAAATATGTTCAGCATAAGGATGCGTATTTAAGCGTCGTTGAGGCTCTTCATCACGGAGGAATTTCTCAGGGCGTGCGAGTGAACATAATCTCGGTCGAGGCTGAAGACTTAGAAAACGGCAAAGCTGACGAGATATTAAAGTTTGCTGACGGCGTATTAATTCCCGGAGGCTTCGGAGTTCGAGGCGTTGAAGGGATGATTGAGGCCGCAAAATTCGCCCGTGAAAATAACGTCCCATTGTTCGGAATTTGCTTAGGAATGCAGATGATGGTCGTAGAATTTGCGCGTAACGTCTGTAAATTGCACGAAGCTCACAGCAAAGAGATGAACCCCGCGACAATTCACCCCGTAATTCATTTAATGGAAGAACAGGAGAAATTACACGATTTAGGCGGAACAATGAGGCTCGGAGCTTATCCCTGCGAATTGGCCGAAGGTACGAAATCCGCAAAAGTTTATGGTGAACTGAAAATTTCCGAGAGACACAGGCACCGTTACGAGTTCAATAATGCTTATCGTGAGCGTCTCGAAAATTGCGGGCTAAAAATCGCCGGAGTCTGCAAAGAACGTGATTTAGTCGAGATTGTCGAACTTCCTGAGCATATCTGGTACATCGGCGGCCAATTTCACGGAGAATACAAATCAAGACCGACAAAACCTCACCCGTTATTCGACGGATTTATCAATGCGGCTGTGACTTACATGAGAAATCGAGCAAAGGAGGCTTAAAACTTGAAGGCTGTAAAATTTTTATTGATAGCAATTTTTGTGTTGACAGCTTCGTCCTGTCTTGCTTCGGAGGCTGTACCTGACCCGGATATTAATGCAGGTTCTTCGTCGCGCCAGATGATGGAACAAATCGAGAAATTGATTTACGGCTATACTTCTCAGGGAGGATTAATCGACAGGCTTACAAAAGTTGAAGAGGATCTATTCGGACGAAGTTTGCCCGGAACAATCGCAGAACGTCATGCGGCAATCTTGAACTTTCTTGACGTTGGAACCGACGAACAGCCCTCAATGATGTTCAAGCTCGGTGTTGCTGAGTGGGTAGTCGACAAGAAAATTAGAGCCTCTGAAGCGGCCGAAAAACGTCTTGAGGATTTAGAAGTCAACTTAACAGGGGCTTCACGCCAGGGAAATCCCATAGTTATGCGTGTCGAAAGTTTATTAGCCACGTTATTGATGGACCCCGTAACAACTCAGACCGTCGTAATTCCAGCGAACACGACGATGAAATTTCGCTTTATGGACGAGTTAAGCCCGGCAAAATCTCAGGTCGGCGATTTTGTTCGTCTTGAGCTTACGAATGACTTAATCGTCAATCAATGTCTCGTTGCTCCGGCCGGTTCGTTATTAATTACGGAAGTCCGAGATGTTAAACGTCCTCGAATGTTCGGAATTCCCGGAGAAGTCAGATTAGCTTTCAGTGAGTTAAAGCCGCTCGGTCCTCAGAGGCCGCCTGTGATTGTTGGTGAAGCCGCCCAAGCAGCGATCAGGAATGCCCGCAAAACTGGAGAACGCGGTGAAGGTGCAGTAATAGGAGCCGGAGCAGTGAGCCTCGCAGGAGCAGCATTATTAGGGCCTGTCGGACTTGTCAGCGGAGTGTTCATTCGCGGAAATTCGATTAAGATTGCGGCAGGTTCAGTTACATTCGTCCAGACTTCGGGAGATTTCGGCGTGTCGGCTTATCCAATCCCTGAGACTTTACAGGTCAGCACGAACAACATAACGAGTTCACAGCCTGACACGAGCAATAACACTTCGGAATATTCGCAATTATTACAGTCGAACTCAGATAGAGATATAATTATCAAACGCAACGTTTTCCAGAATGATTATGACACTCCGGCGAGTTCGCCAGCCGCTAACAATAACACAAACACAGGAGGAGACTTTGAATTACCGCCTGAACAGTCGATTAATTAGACTTAGAAATTTATTACCCGTTGTGATTTTAGCGGCGGGTATTTTTTTTGCGCACGTTTTTTATGCTCATGCCGCCGAAATCTCCCCGTTCGACGAGACAGTGAGAATACTTGAGCGCTGGACTTCGGCCCATTGGGGACAAGACTGCTTCGTCTGGGTTGTTCATTACCCGGAAGAAATTGCGGACGCTTGGACAAATTCTGAGGCTCTGCGTTCTGGAATGAGCGATGCTGAGCGTGAAAGTTTCAGGAAAAATTTTGTTAAGGAGCTTGAACTCGATAAATCTGAGACGTTTTTAATCAGCGTTTACTCATTCGGAGGTCGTCCGGTTAATCTCTCGCCTGTGAAGGAAAATATTTCACTCTTAGCGTCAACCGGAGAACGAATCAAGCCCACACGTTATGACAGCGCGCTTGATTATCCTTCGAATGGAGTTGTTCAAGGCCTCGTGTTCTTCTCAAAACAGAGCAACAAAGATTATGTTATCGGCATTAAGGGAATGGGAAGCAGCGAACGAATTTTCTCATTTGCTCCTGTTGAAGTCCCGCCAGCTCCAGCAAAGACGGCCAAAAAAGAGGAGAAGAAGCCCGAAGTTGTCGTTGTAAATCTTCCTAAGAAACAGCCGGTGAAAAAAGTTATTCCCAAGAAGGAAGAAGAGATTGTGCCGCCTCCGCCTCCTCAAATTCCGACGAGGCCGATTACCCCGTTGTTTCGTGAACGTTCAAGCGATATTGACGATTTTGCACGTTCAATCCGTGAGGGAAATTCTCAGCCGAAAACTAACACTACAGCTTCAACACAGTCAACTCAAAGACAAAGCAATATCGAGAATGCCTATGTCAGCCGCGAAAGCGTTCTGCGAAAATTTTTATCACTCTGGGCCAGCAATTCACCTAATGAAATGTATGATATGTTATCAGAAAGTTCGAAAAAGTTAATTTCTCGGCAGAATTTCGCAAAAGAAGTAAACAAGGCTTCGGATATTCGCGAGGGCTTAAAGGGGGATTACCGCATTGACTGGGTCGGTGAGGAACGCGCGAAAATCATAACGACGCGAAAAACTTTAATATTTAAATCCGTAGCAACAAGGACATTAGGGATTACTCGCGAAGGCTCTTCGTGGCGTATAGTTTGGTGAAAGGAGAATTTGTTCATGTCAAAACGTTTTATCTCGCTGTTAATTATCTTGCTTGTCATAACCGCACCCGCTTTTGCCGCAATCACTGATGAAGAGTTCGTAAATCTCTGCAAGACAGGGACATTAAGCGAAGTCGTAAAAGCTCTCAAGGAAGGAGCCAACCCTAACGCTAAGAATAAAGAGACGTTCACAGCTTTAATTGAAGCAGCACGACGAGGCAGCTTAACCATAACGCAAACTCTTCTTGATGCCGGAGCCGATGTAAATCTTGCGTCTCAATATGGATTTACTCCCCTGATGGCTTCCGTTTGCAACACAAAAAATGCTAATCCCTTAGTCGTTGACTTACTCATTGATAACGGAGCCGACATAAACACAAAAGCCGCTCTAGATCAAACAGCTTTATTTATGGCATCAATTTACATTAAAGGACAACCGGAGATCATAAAAAGTTTAGTCAGGGCCGGAGCGAATATCAACATAACTAGCAACAGCGGCAAAACAGCTCTTGATTACGCCCGCGAAAACGAAAAATTCACAGGTTCAGAAGCTCTAGCACGTTTAGAGAAACTCGCAAAATGAAAATCTCGCGCACAAAAATTTTCATGGGCCTTCTCTTCATATTCCTAGTAATCATCGTTGAATATGCCCGCCGTGATATGAACTTGGATGTTGATTTGCTCCGTGAAAGTTTGATGAAAATTCCCGGCCTCGTCATGGAAAATATCAGCATGTCCCGTGAAATCTCAGGTGATATGTGGCGAGTGAAAATCCCGTATCTTGAGCAGGAAGGAAATGCGGCTTACGTGAAATCCATTGACATTAAGCGTGAGATTAGCGGCGATGAAAATCATGAATGGACATTTTTCGGCCAATCCGGAATTTACTCACACGATGAGAAGACTGCAAGCATAAATAATTTGACGGGAAAACTTGAGATTGATAAAAGAACTTGGACGCTTGAGAGCAAAAAATTAAATTGGACGGAAAAATATAACACGTTCTATTTTAGTGATGGCGTAAAAATTTACGACGAAGAATTTTCACTTGACGCACCGAATGCAAGCATGGATAACAGCGGCGTGATATTATTACAGCAAGGAGGCGTAATCCGATGGGTAAGACCCTTAAAGCATTAATAATTTTCACACTAGCAATTTCATTCATGAACTCTCAGGGAATTTTTGCCGCCGATTTTGAGGACTATTACGATGATGATAACGAAGAAACTCAACAGGAGAATAATATCCCTAATGAGCGAGTAACTCTAAATGCAAATCGAGTGTCATTCAACGACGAAACCGGCCATGCTTTAGCAGAAGGCAACGCAATTCTCACGTACAACGATACAACGATAATGGCCGAACGAATTGAATATGACGCTGATACCCAGAAAGTTCAAGCAATGCCGCTTCCAGGTCAGCAAGTTATCTTGACGAACAACTCACGAACTCTAAAAGGCGACAGGCTCGATTATGATTTGAACAGCCGCGAAGGAATTTTAACGGGAGCCGGAACTCAATTACCAGTTGGCGAGGACGGCGGAGTTCTTTACGTTTACGGGAGCGAGATTGACGTAATCCCTTGGGGGCTTGCTGTTGAACGCGGACTTGTTAAGGGAAATCCTGAGGAGTATTTAGTTCAGTGGCGTGAAGTTGTTCTTACGACTTGTGCGCTTGAGCATCCTCATTACAGGCTTGAATCTAAGACGATAACTTTTATTCCAGGCAAGAAAGTTACAGCTCACAGGCCCAGAGTTTATTTAGGCAACACGTATTTATTCACATCGCCGCTTGATTATGTCGTCCAGTTGAAGCGTAAAGCTGTGCAGTATTCATTTCTGCCGTATTTTCGCAAGAGTGAGACCAGAGGAACCGGCGGAGGAATTACCGGCTCAATCGGATGGGATACGGGCTCAGCGTCGCTCGGATTTTCTTACATGGATAAAGCCGGAATTGAGTTCATGTTTGAGGTTGAACAGGAGCTTAATCAAGATTTCTCGATATTGGCCGGAGTTGAACACTCATGGGACGATTTATGGGACGAACGAGTTTGGAGACCTTATGCGGCTTTGCTTTACTCACATAACGGTTGGGACGCGCGTTTAGGCTGGAGCAGGAATGAATACATTGACGACCAGAAAGACAGTAACAGCGAGTTCAAGGGTAGATTAGACCGTCGTCCTGAATTTATCGTGTGGGCCCCTTGGTTCAAGAGTTCGACAAATTCATGGGCGAGAATTTATGCGGCATATGCGAGCTTCAAGGAAACTTTGTACGGAAATCCTGAAGGAGAAGTTACGGCGCGTTACGGCTTGGGCTTCCGGAATTATTATGAACGGAATATCGGCGATGTTGAATTTTTCTCAGACACTGAAGGTGCGGCCTGGTTTTATGATCGTGAAGATGCTGACCAGGAAATGCTGAGGAGTTTTACGGGATTACGTTATAAAATAGGAGCTGTTGAACTCGGAACAGCCTACGAGCGTCAATACGTCTGGGGCGAAAGTCCAATGCATTGGGATACTTACAAGGAACGCGAGAGAATACATCAGAAAATTCGTTTCCCGTTAGGGCGTGAGGTTTATACGTCGTTCAGAGGAAGTTACGACTTGGACGAGAGCATGATTGACGAGATGAATTACAGCCTTCAATGGATTACGGATTGCATGATTTGGGATTTGCATTACAAGGATGACAGGACTTCAGGAAGCGACGACGAGATAGGCTTATCGTTATTTATCCGGGCATTTCCAGACAGAGAAGCGTCGTTCGGTCAAAGCCTGAATAAAGATCCATTTGACAGACCTCGTGAAATTCCGAAAGACAAGAAATAGAAAATTAATTAGAAAGTTGGTAGAAAGTTTTTATGATTAAGTTATGCTACATTGACGGCCAATTTGTTAAGCCGGAAGACGCGAAATTACCCCTTTCAGATTTGATTATTCAGCGTGGAGTTGGAGTATTTGAGGCTTTTGCTTCGTTCAATCTTAAGCCCTTAATGCTCACACCTCACATGACACGTTTTATTAACAGCGCGAAAAGTTCAGACATTGCGAATATTCCTGATGTTGAGTACATGAAAAAAGTTGTCCGTGAAGGAATTGCGAAAGTCGGCCATGACGTAAGAATTAGGACGTTTTTAACCGGCGGCGATAATTTTGACGCTGAGAAGGGCTGTTTTCCTGAGCCGAGATTTTTTGTGATATTCGACGAAGCGGGATTAATCACCCCAGAAGAGCGCGATAAGGGCGTAACTCTTGAGCCTGTTTCGTTTGGACGCGATAATCCCGAAGTTAAGAGTGTTGATTACCGAGCGACATATCACACTGAAGGAGCGTATGAAATTCTGTATTGCCCGAATGGTGAGATAACCGAAGGCGGACATAGTACATTTTTCTTGGTGTTGAAAGACGGAACACTCGTAACTGCTCCGTTAAATCGCGTCTTAAAGGGAACGACTAGAGGCGCAATAATCGAACTCGCTAAACAGGAAGGCATAAAAGTAGAAGAACGCTGCCCGTTATGGTCTGAACTCGCCAGTGCTCCGGAAGCTTTCGTGACAGGAAGCATTAAAATGGTTGTGCCTGTCGTGAAAATTGGCGGAATTACGATCGGTGACGGAAAACCAGGAAAAATTACTCGCAAACTCTTTGACCTCTACACGAAATATTTAGAACGCTGGCTTGAATAGTTCAACAAAATACGCTGAAAATGTTATAATTTTCTTCGTTCCCAAACTTTAAAAATGGCATCACCTTCGGAGCAATACGCTCTGGAGTTAAACACAATTTTTTCATAGGAGGTAAATTTTCTCTAATGGAACAAATTCGTTCATTATCACAGTTAATCGAGGACGCTACAAAGTTATGTTCGGAAAAAGGCCGTAAGCGTATCTCCGTAGCAATGGCTGAGGACGCAGGATTAATCTCCGCAATCGAAGAGGCCCGCAAACTCGGACTTGTTGAGGCTACTTTGGTAGGAAATCCTGAGAAGGTTAAAGCCTGCATAGCTGAAGCCGGAGCAAGTGAGAGCAGCTATCACATTATCCCGGAGACTAACGAAGCCGCATGTGGTATCGTCGCAGTAACTGAAGTTTCAGCCGGACGCGCTGACATTTACATGAAGGGCCAATTGCACACTGATAATTTCCTTCGCGGAATGCTCAACAAGGAAGTCGGCCTTCGTGTTGGGAAAAAAGCAATTTCACACTGCTACTTCCATTCAATTCCGGGCTATGACAGAGTAATTTTCATTGCAGACGGTGCGTTTAACATGTATCCGGATCTCAAGATGAAAGCTGATATCGTTCAGAATACCGTAAACTTTGCACGTTCACTCGGTGTTGAAGTCCCGAAAGTTGCATGTTTAGCCGCCGTCGAAATGGTCAACCCTGATATGCCCTGCACACTTGACGCAACAGCACTTGTCCAGATGAACGCTCGCGGACAGCTCAAGAATTGTGTAGTTGACGGACCTTTAGCACTCGATAACGCAATCGACGAGGAAGCCGCCAGAATTAAGCATATCAAATCACCTGTAGCAGGCCATGCAGATATTTTGTTCGTCCCGCAGATTGAAGTCGGTAATGCTCTCGCTAAGTCAATCAGCTTCTTCGCAAAAGGCAGTGAGACAGCGGGATTAATCATCGGAGCAAAAGCACCCGTAGTATTAACAAGCCGTGCAGATTCACCCAGAGCAAAATTGTTGTCAATCGCCGGTGCCGTAATGCTCGCTCATCATCAGGGCTAAAAATTTTAAGGAGGTAATATTGTTATGAAAAAAATTCTTGCACTTGTTCTTGTTCTCGCACTCGCTTCATCAGCTTCAGCAGTTACCCTTACTTATGCCGAAGTCAACCCGTTGGATTCAATCGTTGGGCAGACGGCTACAGCTTTCAAGCAGAAAGTTGAAGAGTTATCGGGCGGAGAAGTTATCATCGACATTCAGGCCTCTGGCGTTCTTGGTTCAGAAGCTCAGGTTCTCGACGGAATTTTGGGCGGTGGCGACACAATCGACATCTCCAGAATTTCAGCGTTTGCTTTAACGAGTTATGGCTGCCAGAAGGCTATGTTACTCTCAATCCCTTACACATTCGTGAGCCGTGAACATTTCTGGAAATTCGCGAACAGTGATTTAGCCGCAGAGTTCCTTGCAGAGCCTCATAACATTGGACTTCCATTAAGGGGAATTTGCTACGGTGAAGAGGGCTTCAGACATTTCTTCTTCAAAGAGAAGGTGGGCGGACTTAGTGACCTTAAGGGCAAGAAAATCCGTGTTTCCGACGACCCAATTATGACCGGCATGGTTAAAGATCTCGGCGCTAACCCGACAGTCGTAACGTACACCGAGCTTTACAGCGCGCTTCAGACCGGAGTAACTGACGGAGCCGAACAGCCAATCGCAAATTATCGTTCAAACGCATTCTCAGAAGTTGCACCGAACTTAATACTCGACGGGCACACACTCGGAGCAATCCAGATTATTATTGCGGATTCAGGATGGAACAAGCTCAACGATCAGCAGAGAGCCTGGTTAATGGAAGCCGGAAAATATGCGCAGGATTTCAACGCAAAACTTTCGGCCGGAGAAGAAGCAAAAGTACTTGAGCTGCTTAAAGCCGACGGTGTAACTATTGTTGATGTTCCTGACAAAACGGAATGGGTTAAAGCCTGCCAGCCGACAATTCAGGCGAGCACGAAATCACAAGCTGCTCTTTATAAGCAAATCGTAGACCTTCAGTAATTAAGATTTAGCTTTTCGACGCGGGGGATAAGAAAGTTTTCTCCCGCTAATTTTTTGTGTAAATTAAGGAGATGAAAATTTTATGCGCGGATTTTTTAAGGTTGTCTCATTTTTCAGGCCGCTTTATGATTTGACGGATAAAGTTGTAATGTTAATCTGTAAGCTCTTGTTAATCGCTGATATAGTGATCACGTCAATGTCAGTTGCCGGACGCTATATTTCATGGATTCCGGATCCTGCATGGAGTGAACAAATGGTGTTGACTTTTATGGTATACATGGCGGTTCTTTCGGCGACGTTGGCAATTCGTAAACGTGCTCATATCCGGATGACTTCGTTTGATGCTTATCTTCCGGCTGGACTTGTAAGATTTCTTGATTTAGTGTCGGATATTGCGGTTTTTGCGCTGGGAATAATAATGCTTGTCTATGGAATTAAAGTTTGTCAGTCGCCATTGGCCCGCTTTGGAAGATATGAGAGTATCCCGACGTTGAGCAGATTTTGGATGTACCTGCCTATTCCTATTGCCGGAGGAAGTATGGCGATATTTGAGCTTGAACAGATATTCTTGAGACTGGAAGAAATTTTTGTGCCGAAGGAAAATTAAAACGTGAAGCGGATAATTTTTGCGTTTATCGCTGTAATTCTAATCGCGTCGTCAGCTTTCGGAAATGCTACGGATGATTTATTCACAGCCATCAAGGACAGAAGCATAACTGTCAAGCAATTTAACACTCTCAGGAAGCGCGGTGCTAATCTTCGTGCTAAAGACGAGCATAATCTTACGGCTTTAATGTGGGCAATTGCTCTCAAACATGACACTGGACTTATTCGAGCGATGATACAAGCCGGTGCTGACGTCAACGCTAAAGGTGAGGACGGAAATACTCCGTTGATGAACGCGGCATTCGGCCGGGCAGTGTGGTATTACGGGCTTTACGGTTCAGACAGCAATATATTGAAGATTACTCCGGAAATTGCTAGTGTCTTAATTAAGGCCGGTGCAAAAGTCAACGCACGAAACAATAACGGCTTAACTCCTCTTCATCATGCTGTTCATGCCAGCTCAGGAGTTGTGAAAGTCTTGCTGAGGGCAGGAGCTGACGTTAACGCGCGAGACAGCGACGGCTATAGCCCTTTGATGTATGCTGTAACTGAAAGTGATATTGAGACCGTAAGGGCATTGCTTGACGCTGGGGCCAATCCAAACTTGCAAGAAAAGAAATACGGACTTACGGCTTTAATGCGTGCGTCTTTTACGACCGAAGGAAGGCCGGATATTGCGGGTTTGCTTGTTCGTTACGGAGCGGATATTTATCTCGAAGATTATGACGGCAAGAACGTTCTTGAGTATGATTTGACTGACCAAGTTCGTGCGGCAATCGTTAATTCCGTGAGGTAAATCATGAGAAAGTTTTATCTTGCAATTCTCATTCTCGCTGTTATCGCTTCGGCTTCATTCGGGGATGCAACGAGTGATTTATTCGAGGCTGTACGTTATGATGACACGACACCTGAGAGAATTTACGAGCTTGTCGCTTCCGGAGCAAAGGTAAACAAGAAATCTCAAGACGGTTACACAGCTTTAATGCGTGCGGCCAGTGTGAATATTAATCCTGAAATAGTTCGAGCGTTGATAATCTCTGAAGCTGACGTGAACGCAAAAGATATACGAGGATATACGGCACTTTCTCGTGCGGTGTTGAATTACTATCAAAGTCCCGAAATTGTCAGAGCATTAATCGACGCAGGAGCGAACGTAAACGCAAAAACTAAGTCAGGCAGCACAATTTTATTCCAGGCGGCACATGATGCTTCAAATCCAAATCCTGAAGTGATAAAAATTTTACTCGAAGCAAGCGCAGATATTTCCGCAAAGATTTTAGGAGGAAAGACTGTGCTTGACTACAATTTGAACGATAATATACGAAAAGTTATTGAAGAATTTATTACGCAAAGGACAGGTGAATAGTTAATGAACCCTGAAAATCTCGCAACTCTAGTTTTACTTGGCAGCTTTTTCATTATGATATTTTTACGTTTTCCGATTGCCTATGCTGTCGCGCTCTCAACTGTATTTTGTCTAATTTCGCAAGGTCAAGCTCTCGTCACACTTCCTCAGCAAATGGTCAAAGGTATTTGGTCATTCTCATTAATGGCGGTTCCGTTTTTCATCACGATGGGCGTATTAATGGGCTCAGGAGGAATTTCGGATAAACTAATTGCTTTGGCGAACTCGTTAGTCGGATGGATGCGCGGAGGCTTAGCAATGGTTAACATCGTAGCTTCATACTTCTTCGGCGGAATTTCCGGCTCGGCTTCTGCTGATACTGCTTCGCTTGGCTCAATCTTAATCCCCATGATGGTAGATCAGGGCTACGACGCAGATTTTTCGACGGCAGTAACGATAACTTCATCATGCGAAGGATTGCTTGTTCCTCCAAGTCATAACATGGTAATTTACGCTACGACGGCAACGGGAATTTCAGTCGGAGCGTTATTCATGGCAGGATATATTCCCGGAGCAATTCTTGCGATCTCGTTAATGGTCGGATCGTATATTATCTCAGTGAAGAAAAATTATCCAAAGGGTAAACCGTTCAGCTTCTCGTATTTCATTAAGCAGCTTGCGAGTTCATTCTGGGCACTTGCGGCGGTCTTAATCGTTGTCGTTGGAGTTGTCGGCGGAGTATTCACGGCTACGGAATCTGCGGCAATCGCGGTTGTGTATTCTCTGATTGTTTCCGTGTTTATATACAGGGGCTTAACCTGGAAAGGTGTCTGGAAGGCTCTTGATACATGCGTCGAAACTCTTGCCATCGTCTTAATCTTAATCGCGACTTCAGCGGCCTTCGGATATTGCTTAACGACTTTACACGTTCCGGCAAAAGCAGCAATGTTAATTAAATCCGTCTCGGATAACCCGATAATTGTCGCCTTAATGTTGAACGCGATATTATTAATTCTCGGCTGTATTATGGACATGGCCCCGATAATTCTTATTGCGACGCCGATTTTGCTTCCAGTTGCGCAGTCAATCGGAATTAGTCCTATTCAGTTCGGTATCATGGTAATTCTCAACTGCGGAATTGGATTATTAACGCCTCCGGTTGGTGCGGTGTTATTCATTGGCTCAGCTGTTGCGAAATTACCGATGGAAAAAGTTGTTAAGGCTACGCTTCCGTTCTATCTTTGCATGCTGATTACGTTATTGTTGCTTACGTTTGTGCCGGCGATTAGCTTATGGCTTCCGATGTATTTCGGTTATAGCGTGTAAGATATTCGGCTGTTGCAAGATAGGCTGAATTATTAGTTCGGCATGAAGTGTAAAATTGAGCTTTGACGTTCGCAAAAATTATGAAAGTTTTACGCTGAACATGAAATTATTATCCCTTCTGTGTAATAGCAGGAGGGAGTTTTTCTATGCTATAATTTTCCGTAAAATTCCAACAAAGAAAGGATTGACAGGCTTGCTAGATTTGGCTAAAATCGCTTATCGCTTATCGCTTATCGCTTATCGCTTATCGCTTATAGGTAATTTATACTCTCTAAACTCTTCAGTTAATCTTTCGTACAATCTATCACAAAAATTCTCAACTTATCAGGAGAAAGCAGCATCATGAAAAATCTCCTGATAGGAACAATTACCGTTTACAATTGGAATGAAGTAGCCCCCTTCTTTAATTCATACGTGAAAGCAGGTTTCGAGAACTGCGACTGTGTTATGTTCGTCGAGAATATGTCAGCTCACACGATCGAGAAAATCAGAGCTTGCGGCGTTCAAGTTTTCCCAACTCCGGAATATCTCGGCAAATATAGAATTGTTGATTACAGATGGAAAGTTTACGAGGACTTCATCAATGCTAATCCCGGCAAATATGATATGGTCTACACGACTGATGTTAGAGACGTAATTTTTCAGCGCGACTTGTTCAAAGATTATGAAGGACATCAGCCGTTTTTAGGCGTTGCGGTTGAGGACGGCATATTCTCAACGGAGAAGTCCGGGCACAAAGATTTTTTCATCGGGACATATGGGCTTGAAGCCTACGAGAAATACAAGGATGAACGAATTATCTGCATGGGAACCGTCGGAGGAACAGCGGCTGAATTTTGCGAGTTCTGCCGTATAATGTGGGAAATCTTGAGTTCCGAGCGAATTTATCATCTTGAACACGTTGAACACGTTGCTGGATGTGATCAGGCCGTCGCTAATTACTTGCTTTACAACGATAAACTATTTAGCAATATTCTTCTTGTGAGCGATAATGAAACCGGCCATGTTATGACGATTGGGATTACTGAGCCTGAGGACGTGAAACTTGACGCTGAAGGAAGAGTTCTCAACGGTGAAGGGAAAATTGCGGCTGTAGTTCACCAGTACGATAGAAAGCCGGAAGTAATAAAAGTTATCCTGAAGAAATACAGCGAGGGTATGTCGTTTTTCTCAAAATTTATACTCAAGCATAATAACAACAAGTTTATACATTTTTGCAAGCGTCTCATGAATTTTATTCATCGTGAATATAAACGTGGAAATTTATTTAACTCATTGGCCGGTTCAGTGAAGCGAAGATTGTTTAAACGCTAAAAATTTTTCCCTTCTGTGTGAGAATAGGAGGGATTTTTTTTATGCTATAATCACGGAAAATCTCGCAAAAGAAAGGATTGACACGGTTGATGAATTTCGCTAAAATCGTTCGTCGTTCGTCGTTCGTCGTTCGTCGCTAATTTATGCTCTCTAAACTCTAACTTTTCACTCTCGCTTAATCCCGCGCAAAAGTCTCAGGAGGTTTCGGCCTCATGAGAAAACACCTTCTAATCAGTGTAATCAATAATTATGAATGGGACGATCTTATTCCATTTTTCAACTCATATAAACTCGCCAAGTTTGAGAATTGCGAATGCGTAATGTTCACCGAGAATGTCCCGGACTCAACGCTCGAGAAAATGCGTAATTTCGGCATAACAGTTTCGCCAGTCCCTGAACGTTTCAATGGATGCAGAGCTAACGGTTTTCGTTGGGAGTTATACCGGGATTACATTGCTGACAACATGGAAAATTACGACATGATTTTTACCGCTGACACTCGCGACTTAATCTTTCAAGATGACGTTTTCAAGCATTGTAATCCTGACGTTCCGTTTTTAGGCTTTGCATACGAAGACGTATTAATAGCGAACAGCGATCGGGCAAAAGAATATATCATAAAATTCTTTGGTGATGAAGCTTTCGAGGCTGTGAAGGAAAATCTTTATATCTGCATGGGCACAGTCTGGGGAACTTCTGAGAAATTTTACGAGTTCGCAAAATGCATGTCTGAATACATCGGCCCGGATAAATACAAAGTTTCAATGTCGGATCAGGCTATAGCAAACTACTTGATTTATCACGAAAAGATACTTGACAGGATATTATCTCAAGATGACAACGTGATTTACAGCAGCAATTCAGAAGGATATGTTATGACGATTGGACTTCTGGACCACGCAAAATTGACAATAGACTCTGAGGGCCGAATATTAAACGCTAAAGGTGATATCGCTTCCGTAGTTCATCAATATGACAGAAATCCTGAAGCAATAAAAGCTGTGATGAAAAAATATTGTGAAGGCATGTCCTTATTCTCAAGATTTGTCTTCAGGAATTACAACAAGAAAGCTGTATCATTCTGCAAGCGTCTCACGTATTTAATTCGCAGAGAACGTAAACGCGGAAATTTAATCAGGGCATTAACTGATGAAATTCTAAGAAGGCTGAAACTCAAAGTGTTATAATCTCCGTCAATCTCTCATTCTTAAGGAGCTTTGACGTTTATGCGCGTAATTTTCTCAGTCTTGCAAATAATTCTTGATATTATTCTCTATCAATTATGCTTCTCAATTTTTCCCGTTGAGCTTACGTTCGAGACACGAACTTTCTTGACGGGAACAATGTTAGCTTTCTTCACGTTCAGCTCACTTTACGGCTTCCGGAACTGGACATTCTGGGACGAAATCAAATCAGCGTTAAACTCTTGGCTGTCAATAATCCTTGTGAGCATTCTTTTTCTTTACACCAGCAAAATTAATCTCCCGTTTATGCGTATTCTTGCTGACATAACAATTTTTATTCCCATCACATTAACAGCAAGATATATTTTCCGGCGTGTATTCTTCGCAATTGGACTTCTCAAGAAAACTGTATTAATTCTCGGTGCTGGAAGTTCAGGAGAAATTTTCGCTCAAAGTATCAATCTCTCGCCGTTTATCGCCCGTAAAGTCTTAGGATTTCTCGACGACGACGAAGCTAAACAGGACAAAACTATTGCGGGAATTCCAGTTTTAGGGAAGCTGAAGGACTTTGACTATATCCAGAGGGAATTAAACGTTGACGAGGCTGTAATTGCAATTCCGACGGCCTCACGAAAAACTTTAGCCAGTATTCTCAACAAAGTCGAAGAGAGCGTTGACCGAGTGCTTTACATTCCCGATATGTACATGCTTACGACTTATTCAGCCGAGATACGGAGCATTGACGGCTTGCCAGTAATTTCATCGTCTCAAGGCTTGCTAAATCCCGTAAATCGTTTCGTGAAAAATATTGTTGATTACGTCGGTGGATTTGTCGCGCTGATTATTGCTTCCCCGTTGATGATTTATGCCGCGTTGAAGATAAAACTTTATGACAAGGGAAAAATTTTATTCAGACATTTACGAATTGGCCGGGAATTGAAGCCGTTTTACCTGTATAAATTTCGTACAATGGTTCCGAACGCTGAAGAGATTTTGCAGGAAATGTTGAAGGATGAGAAATTGAAGCGTGAGTTTGAGGAGGCTTTCAAGTTCAAGGATGATCCGCGTGTAACTCCAATCGGGAAAATTCTTAGACGAACAAGCCTCGACGAATTGCCGCAAATCTTCAATGTCCTTAAGGGAGAAATGAGCTTAACCGGTCCGCGTCCGATTGTGCAGAAAGAAGTCGAGCTTTATTATGGTTACAGGACAGCTCGCCAAATTTTTCACGTTAAGCCTGGAATGACGGGATTTTGGCAGGTCAGCGGAAGAAATGACGTAAAGGATTACAAGCTAAGAATTGATTATGACTTGTACTATATTCATAACTGGTCAATCTGGCTTGATGTGATTATAATGCTTCGGACAATTACGGCTGTTCTCAAGGGTACTGGAGCGTATTAATTCATGATATAATCTCATAAATTACGTAAAATTCCATCAAGAAAGGACTTGACAAGTTTGAATATTTCAGCCTATAATTTCACATCACATCACATCACATCACATGATTATTTTTGTCTTTTAACGTATCGATTATTACGTTCGCAGGTAAATCAACGTTCGCTTTGTGAAGGGAAGCGGGCGTTTTTTGTTGTTCAGGAGGCGTAATCATGAATATGTCTCCTCGTGTCCGCAAACTTCTTAATTTAGCGTCAGGGTTTCTTCAGGCTTCACTAGACGTTGCAATCCATCAGTTAATAATCTCGTTATTGGCCGGAAGTCTCACGTTTGAAGTCAGAGTATTTTTGTCCGGCGTAATCGTCGTATGTTTTGCGTTCAGCTCACTTTACGGCTTCGAGGCTCTCAAGCGTTCGTTTAATGCCGAAAAAGTCTTGTTCGTTCGTTCGGGAATACTCGCGGCATTCTTGAGCGTCCTGTTTTGTCTCACGAGTGAAAATCCCGTGTCAATCTCTCAAGTTTTGTTGTGTCTAGCAAGTTTCATGTGCGTAAGTCTGTTCATGAGATATTCCCTTCGTCATGTTCTTGCGTCGAAGCATGATAAGTTTTTTCGTTCCGTGAGGCTGAAATCTGAGGTCAATTCGTCCTTGTTTGCTGAGAAATATTCATACCAAGCTCAAGAACTCATAATCTCAGTCATACTTGCGAAATTAGCCGGTTTATTCACACCAAAGCCAGCTCATGCCGACACCGAAGGCCCGACCGGAGAGATTGATACGTCATTGAGAAAAGATTATCGCTGCAACATGAAAGTAATTCTCGCGAGGAAGAGCAAAGTTTATAGGTTCATCAAGAGGCTGTTTGATGTAATCTCGTCAGGAATGGCATTATTGATATTGTCGCCGTTGTTTCTTGTTACAGCGATTGCAATTAAACTTGAGGACGGAGGACCAGTTTTCTTTAGCGCGAAACGTTACGGAAAAGACATGTCGACGTTTTACATGCATAAATTCCGCTCAATGATACCGAACGCTGAGGACAAAATACAAGAGTTGATGAAGGATAACGAAATGACCGGGCACACATTCAAGATTAAGGATGATCCGAGAATTACGCACGTCGGGCATTTCATCAGGAAATATAGCATTGACGAACTTCCGCAGTTATGGAATATTTTCGTTGGTGAAATGAGTATTGTAGGCCCGCGTCCTATAATTACTCTTCACATGGAGACTTGCGACGATTATGACCGTCAAAGATGGCTAGTTCAGCCTGGATTAACTTGTTACTGGCAGGTCAGCGGCAGGGCAAATATAAAATGGGCGCAATGGGTTGAAATGGATTTAGATTACATCGAGAAAATGAGCATCACTGAGGACGTAAAATTAATTCTGAAAACTTTTCCCGTAATTTTCAAAGCTGACGGAGCGTATTAACATAAAGGCCGACTTGGCGAGGTGGGGCAAGGACACCGAATGTGTCGTTGCGCGTAGCCGGAGGGTGGGAGCGAAAGTCGGCCGTCTAAAATTCACACACTAATTTTTTCTGGTACAATATCGCAAAAATTTCTCATGAAACGGAGTGTATTATTCATGCCATTTCCAAGCGATATTGAAATTGCTCAAGCCGCGTCCCCAAAATTAATTACGGAAATTGCGGCAAAATTAAGAATTCCCGAAGATGATTTAGAGTGTTACGGAAAATACAAAGCTAAAATTTCCCCTTCAGTCTTGAAGCGTCTCAATGATAAACCCAACGGAAAATTAATTCTCGTTACAGCCATCACTCCCACGCCGGCCGGAGAAGGCAAGACAACGACGAGTGTCGGACTTGTTGACGGCTTAAACAAAATCGGCAAGAATGCTTGTGTTGCTCTTCGTGAACCTTCGCTCGGACCAAGTTTCGGACTTAAAGGAGGAGCCGCCGGAGGAGGTTATGCACAAGTTATCCCGATGGAAGATATTAATCTGCATTTCACCGGAGACTTACACGCCATCACGACAGCTCATAATTTATGCGCGGCTATGCTCGACAATCATATTCAGCAAGGCAACGAGTTAAAGATTGACCCCAGAAAAATAGTTTTTCGCCGAGTTATGGACTTGAACGAGCGGGCTTTGCGAAATATCGTTATCGGCTTGGGCGGAACAGCTAACGGAGTTCCCAGAGAAAGCGGCTTTGATATCACCGTAGCTTCGGAAGTTATGGCGATTTTCTGTTTAGCTTCGGACTTAATGGACTTGAAAGCTCGACTCGGCCGAATGGTTCTTGCTTACACTTACGATAATAAGCCCGTAACTGTTGATGACATTCACGCAGCCGGCTCAATGGCGGCTCTTCTCAAGGACGCAATCAAGCCCAATCTTGCGCAAACTTTAGAGGGCAACCCTGCGTTTATTCACGGCGGACCTTTTGCGAATATTGCTCACGGCTGTAACTCTGTTCAGGCTACACGTTTGGGCTTAAAGTGTGCTGATTATCTCGTTACTGAAGCGGGCTTTGGTGCTGATTTAGGAGCTGAGAAATTCTTGGATATCAAGTGCAGAGCCGCCGGATTGAAACCTGACGCTGTCGTTGTTGTCGCTACGGTAAGAGCCTTAAAGATGCATGGAGGCCTCGCCAAAAATGAACTTGCCAGCGAAAATTTACAGGCACTTGAAGCGGGAATTCCGAACTTGCTGAAACATATTGAGAACATTCAAGGTTACGGGCTTCCTGTCGTCGTCGCAATTAACCGTTTCCCGACTGACACTGAGGCAGAATTAGCATTGCTCGCGAAAAAGTGTGAGGAGTTAGGAGCGTCATTCGCATTATCCGAAGTCTGGGCTAAAGGCGGAGAAGGCGGGAAAATCTTAGCTCAAAAAGTTGTTGAAGCGTGTGAAAAGCCCTCAAGTTTCAAGTTCATGTATGACGAGGCAATGCCCCCCAAAGAGAAGATGAACGCAATCGCCACGAAAATTTACGGAGCTGACGGCGTAGATTTCACTCCTCAAGCCGAAAAAGATTTAAAGCTCATTCATGACTTGGGAAAAGATAACTTGCTCGTGTGCATGGCTAAAACTCAATACTCACTCTCTGACGATCCGGCCAAGTTGGGACGACCTGAAGGCTTCAGAATTACCGTAAGGGAAGTAAGATTATCAGCAGGAGCCGGCTTCTTAGTCGCAATTACCGGATCAATCATGACAATGCCAGGCCTCCCGAAAAAACCTGCCGCTTTGAATATCGACGTTGACGCTGACGGGAAAATCACAGGATTATTCTAAAATGAAGAATGTAACAATAAGCGAATATCTTGAACAATTAGGCTCAAGCTCACCAGCACCCGGCGGCGGAAGTTCTGCGGCAGTCTCCGGAGCAATGGGCGCGGCTCTCGTCTCAATGGTTGCGAATTTGACGACAGGACGCGAGAAATATTCAGAATACCAGGCTTTAATCTCTGATGTAATTTCCCGTTCCCAAAAATTAATTCTAGATCTTACTGCCTGCATTCGTAAGGACATGAACGCTTTTGACGACGTAATGTCAGCTCTGAGAATGCCGAAATCAACTGAACAGGAAAAAGCTGAACGTTCATTTGCATTGCAGGAAGCATATATGAAAGCTACTGCGGCACCGATTGAGACGGCTGAAAAATGCCTCGAAGTTATGAAGCTCGCAAAAAGTATTATTCACAAGTCAAACGCGACGGCTGAGTGTGATTTAGTCGCGGCGGCTTTAGAGGCTCATGCGGGGATAAAAATTGCTCTGGTCAACGTCAACGTGAACTTAGCGGCAATAACAGTTCGTGATTTCGTCGAATTTAAGCGTGAATGGGCAGAAAATATTGACAATGAAGCCGATAAATTACTTCGGGAAATTCAGGAGGCCGTGAAATGACTTTAATAATGAAAGGTTCCGAAGTCAGCGCAGGAATGAAACTCAAACTTGCTGAGGAAATCTCACAGTTAGATTTTACACCGTCGCTTGCGATTATTCGTGTCGGCTCACGTCCTGACGATTTAGCTTACGAACGAGGAATATTAAAGCGTTTTGAGGGATTAGGCCTTAACGTGAAAGTTCATGAATTGCCAGAAGATATTTCACATGCTGATTTTGACGCAGAATTTTCACGCCTTAATAATGATAAAAATGTTCACGGGATATTATTATTTCGTCCATTGCCGGCCAATCTCAGTGATGAATTTGCTGTGAATAATATTAATCCCAAGAAAGATATTGACTGTATGAGCAAGATTAATATTGCAGGAATTTTCAGCGGAGATAATGAAGCATTCGCACCGTGTACAGCGTCGGCAGTGATGGAGATGTTAGCTCATTACAATTTTGACTTGACGGGTAAAAACGTCGTGATAATTGGCCGAAGTCTGGTTGTCGGTCGGCCTCTTTCAATGCTCATGCTCGCTAAGAATGCCACCGTAACGATTTGTCACACGAAAACGCAAAATCTTCCGGAAATATGCAAGCATGCTGATATTCTCGTTGCTGCTGCCGGAAAAGCTGGAGTTATCACGAGCGAGTTTGTCAGCGATAAAAGCATAGTCCTTGATGTTGGAATTAATGTTAATGCTCAGGGGAAATTATGCGGAGATGTCGATTATGATAATGTCGCGCCGATTGTCCAGGCAATAAGCCCGGTTCCCGGCGGTGTCGGAGCTGTCACAACTTCGGTTCTGGCGAAAAACTTAATCCGAGCCGCAAAATGATAAATGCCCTCTCGTTAATCGGGAGGGTAAATTTTTTACATGAAACACGCTAATCATAAAACTTTTCAGCATGTTATAATTTACCACAATTCACTCTATTCTCATCAATAAATTTATTTTTCACAGGAGGTATTCTATACTATGAGAAAATTTTTCACATTGCTTCTCGTATTATCGTTTGCTTTACCCGCATTTGCCGCAGATTATCCTGCTCAGAATGTAACCGGCGTTGTTCAGTGGGGAGCAGGCGGCGGCACTGATTCACTTATGCGTCCGTTGTCAGCAATCGCTGAGCAGTCACTCGGAAAGTCAATCATCATCCAGAACATGACCGGAGCAACCGGCTCAATCGCAACTCAATACGTTTTTGACGCTCCTACTGACGGTTACACGCTCTTAATGGGTGCTGAAAATCCCGCGCTTTATGACATTCTCGAGATTTCCGAGCTTACTTATAACAATTTCGATTGCGTTTACTTAATCGGCGATGAAGTTGTCGGCATCGTTGTAGGCAAAAACTCGAAGTATAAATCCTTCACTGAGATTATCGAAGCCGCAAAAGCTAAGCCCTGGACGATAAAAATTTCGACGACAGGAACCGGCGGACTTCCTTGGGAGGTTGGAGCGTTTATTACTGACATTACGGGAGCATTCTTCGTTGAAATTCCTTATGACAGTGACGCAAGCGCAAAAACAGCCGTTATGAACGGGGAATGTGATTTTACAGTCTGCAAAATTCAGTCAGGCATTGAGGATTACAAAGCAGGGGAATTGAAATTTTTATGCCTGCTCTCGACAAAAGAAGTTGCGACTATGCCCGAAGTCCCGTTGATTACAGCAGAATATCCAGACTTCGCTAAATATCTTCCTTGGGGGCCGTTCTATGGTGTGTTCGTGAAGAAGGGAACTGCTCCGGAGATTATCGCGAAACTCAGCGACGCATTTACTAAAGCAGGACCGGTTGATAGCTATCAAAAAGTTCTTGCTAACTTCAACATTAATTTCTTGGGATATTCCGGCGAAGAAGCGGCAAAATATATTTCGTCATGGCGCGAAAATACCGTTAACGCTCTCAAGAATTCCGGCGCATTAGACTAGAACGAAACTTTAAAATGCCCCTGATTAATTTTCGGGGGTAAATTTTTTTATTCAACGAGGTGAAATTATTTATGGTAGATTCCAAAGAAGAATATCCGGATCTCAATGAAAATCTCGAAGTCAACACTGATGATTTAATCGTCGTAAAAGAACATCCACTTGAAGCCGGCGAAAAAGTTTTCTCGTTTATCCTGCTCATAATCGGCGTAATAGCGTTGAAGTTATCCGTAGATTTATGGTTCAGCATTTCGCTTAGACGAGGACCGAGAATTGCTTCAGCGGCGGCTGTTCCTGTATTCGTGAGTGGGTTATGGGTAATTTTGGCGTTATGGACAGTCATAGAGAACTTCAAGCTCACAACTCCGCTTTCAAATGTCAAAGGTTTCGGGACAAAGTTTATCAAGGCAATTCAATACGCTTTACCATTGAACGTTGTAATTATGCTTGTTGCTATTGTCGCTTATTGTGTAGCTTTAGTCGAGGGCGTGAGTTTCTACATTGCAACTCCGGCATTTTTATATTTCTCGATGTGCTATTTAACCCGTAAAGATTACCTGAAAAATATTCTGTGGACTGCGTGCGTAATGGCATTTATCGTTCTGGTCTTCAGAATGTTATTCAGCGTCGTATTCCCGTAAAGGAGCGTGAAATTTATGGAAGCATTATCATACATGTCAGTAATTCTTCGTGAACCCTGGCTAATCGCATTAATCGCGGCTGGAACATGTGCGGGAGTTTACGTTGGAGCAATTCCGGGATTATCAGGAACAATGGCGGTCTCATTGCTCGTTTCGTTCACATTCGGTTGGGAACAGCATTCAGCATTGGCCGTAATGGTCGGTGTTTATGTCGGCTCAGTTTTCGGCGGATCACGTTCAGCAATATTGCTCAACATTCCCGGAGCTCCTGCGGCGGTAGCTACAGCTCTTGACGGTTACGCATTGGCAAAACAGGGACGTGCTGGCGAGGCTATGGGGCTTGCGACTTCACAATCAGTAATCGGAACGTTGCTCGGAGTTTTAGCGTTGGCTACGTGTGCACCATTGGTTGCCGGGATTGCTAGAAACTTTCACTCAATCGATTACTTAATGCTCTCACTCATGGGGTTAATGATGGTCGGTTCACTTTCAGGACGTTCCGTAAGATTTGGATTAATCGCGGGCTGCATAGGCATATTTTTAGGCTGTGTCGGTGTTGATGGTCAGACGGCTGTGAAACGTTTCACCTTCAACATTGTGTATCTGAACTCCGGAGTTGATTACGTCGTCGCTATGATTGGGCTTTTCGGAGCTTCGGAAGCCTTGAGCCAGATTACGGACATGAAAGCTACGCCGGTTAAACAGAAGGTTGATAAAATTCTTCCGTCGTGGGCTGAATCAATGAGATATTTAGGCTTAACGATAAAGTCTTCGATAATCGGCGTTCTTGTCGGAGCATTGCCGGGAGCTGGAGGGGATATTGCGGCATTACTCAGCTATGACCAAGCTAAACGAAGCGTGAAAAATCCTTCTGCACCGTTTGGAAAAGGAGCGGTTGAAGGAATTATTGCTCCTGAGAGTGCGAACAATGCGGCAATCGGTGGAGCGTTTATCCCGATGCTTACATTGGGAATTCCCGGTGATGCTGTTACGGCCGTCTTAATCAGCGCGTTGACAATTCAAGGCTTACGTCCCGGCCCGAACTTGATAGCTCAGACTCCGGATTTATTCTGGCTTATCGTTGCAAGTTTGCTTGTTGCGTCGTTCTTCCTGTTAGTATTTGGACTTACGGGGATTAAGGCCTTCACGAAGATTGTCGAGATACCGAAGGGAATATTAATGCCGACAATTTTAATTCTCTCAGTAATCGGCGCATATGCAATTCGTAACAGCGTCTATGATATTCTCTGGATGTTCGGTTTCGGAATAATCGGCTATTTCCTGAAACGCTTTAATTACCCCATTGCTCCAATCGTTTTAGGCGTAATCTTAACTCGACTTTGCGAGGAGAATTACAGAAGAGGAGTAATGCTTCAGGGCGGTTCAGTTCTTGGAATGTTAGGAAGCATTTTCACGAGTTATATATCAATCGCATTATTCGTATTGCTTGTTGTCCTTTTCGTAACTCAGACAGAAGCATATAAAAATTGGCGAGCGAAAAAATCATAAACTTTTCACAAAAAACTTTCTGCCTCCTCTGAATTTCTGGGGAGGTAATTTTTTCCCTGTTATAATAATCGCGTTCACAATTCCCAAATTTTAACAAGAAAATATAACGTGTTCTATTTTGCAGGAGGTGCGCGAATGAGAGGAAATTTTCTATTATTATTCCTTGTAACTTGGCCGATGTTAGGGGGCTTAATCTCATATTTCATTGGACGTTCAAGCCGGATTGCCCGAGATTATTTCGCTGATGTTGTGTGTGTAATTGAGCTTGCTGTTACGATTTATGCGTATAAATTTCTGGGTTCGGAGTTTTACGCTCCTGGTGTCTGCGGACTTGGGATTAAGTTTATGCTCGACGGCTTCAGATATATTTATGCCGTGATAATAGCTTTCATGTGGGCAGTAACTACGATTTTCTCACGTGAATATTTACGTCATCATAGAAATCGAAATCGTTATTATCTCTATGTATTAATGACGCTCGGCAGTATTATGGGCGTGTTCTTGTCGGCTGATTTGTACACGACGTTTATGTTCTTCGAGATGATGTCGCTGTTCTCGTATATTATGGTAGTTCAGGACGAGACTAAAGAAGCTCAGAGGGCCGCACAAACTTACTTAGCAATCGCGATAATCGGCGGACTTGTTACGTTGACGGGATTAATATTAATGTATTCATACGTCGGAACTCTTGAGATTTCTGCGTTGTCGAAACTTTCATTGCAGAACAAAGCTCCGTTGTATATTCCCGGATTTCTCGTATTCGTTGGATTTGCGGCAAAAGCAGCAATTTTCCCCTCGCACATCTGGCTTCCGACTGCACACACCGCCGCTCCTGCTCCATCAAGCGCATTACTTTCAGGTTTGCTTACAAAATCGGGCTTATTCGGAATACTTGTATTAAGCTCAGGGCCTTTCATGCATGATAAGAATTGGGGCTTCATGCTGTTAATTCTCGCGATTATTACGATGGTTCTCGGTGCGGTTCTCGCTGTCTTCTCCGTGAATATTAAGCGCACGTTAGCTTGTTCGTCAATGTCTCAACTGGGCTTTATCCTGACTGGAATATCTATGCAATGTTTCTTGGGAGCTGACAATGATTTAGCCGTTCGAGGGACAATTTTATACATGGTCGGGCATTCGTTAATAAAGCTGGTGTTATTCTTATGCGCCGGAGTTGTTCACATGAATACTCATCAACTCAATCTTAATGATATTAAGGGCTTCGGACGCGGCAAAAAAGTCTTGATGTTCGCTTTCTTAATGGGAGGCTTGGGCTTAATGGGTGCTCCTTTCTGGAATGGTTATCTTGGCAAAACTCTCATTCATGAAGCAATTGTTGAACATATTCACGCTTTAAGTCATATTGTCAGGAATGGAGCCGGAACGTTAGCTTTTATGACCGCTGGCGATGAAAAGTTCATGTTTGAAATCTGTGAATGGCTGTTCTTGATTTCCGGAGGATTAACGACGGCTTATGTGATTAAGTTGTTCGTAGCATTGTTCATCGCTAAGCCCTCGCCTGAAATGCACCAGAAGGACGAATATATTTCACGTTCAAACGCATTCTTGCTCACGTTCTCAGCCTTGCTCCTGCCGTTAATCGGAATGATGCCCAATTCACTCGGCGACAAAATCAGCATATTAGGCTCTGCGTTCATGAATGGTCCGGAACATCATCATGCTGTGAATTATTTCTCGTCTGAAAATCTTGAAGGCGCGATAATCTCAATCTCAATCGGAATTGCTGTATACTTCATAATCATTCAGAATTACATGCTCGAGAAAAAAGCTGACGGCGAAATTCTTTACGTTGACTTATGGCCTGAGAAGCTAAATATCGAAAATTTCTTATTCCGGCCAATTCTCGGAGGAATTCTGCCTTTCATCGGGGCATTATTCGCGCGAGTTCTGGACTTAATCACTGCCGGACCTGTTACGCTGTTATTATCGCATGCGTCGAGAATAAAATTTATTCGTCTTCCTGAAGATACGGACTTCGGATATTATCAGGATGAAGCTAAGGGCGAAACTGTCGGAAATCTTTTGCCTTCGAGCTTAGCTTACGGGTTAATGACTTTTGCAATTGGCCTGTTATTCGTGATTGGTTTCATGATGCTGTAGAATATATTTACAAAATCTTATTACACAGGAGGCTTTATTAATCATGAGAAAAATTCTCGCATTAACATTCATTCTCGCGTTAATCTCGTCAATCGCTTACTCTGAACCGGTCAAGCATTTACAGTGTTACGACATCGAGGAGTTCACTCTTCTTGACAAACAGGACGTAGCCGGAGGAAAAGGCACGCTCTACGGAGAATTTGCCTTTGTACGTGATAATGCTCTCGAAGAAGACGCGATTAAAGAGATTGGGTTTATGACGCTTAAAAAAGGAGATTTCATCGGAACTCACAAGCATGCTGACAACGAAGACGCTTATCTCATAATTTCTGGCAAAGGAATTTTCACGGACGGCGAGGGAAATTCTTACGTCGTTAAAGCCGGCGACATGACAATTGCGAGGCCCGGCCAATCTCACGGTTTAGCAAATTTATACGACGAGGATTTAGTCTTTCTTGACATCATCGCCAAAAACGCTGGAGCTAATCTCGAAGCAATCATCGCGAACCCAACTCCTCAATATTTCCCCGCTGAAAAATTATTCGATAAGAACGTTGAACACGCCGGCGGAACTGGTGAAGGAACTCTTTACGGAAAATTCGCTTTCAGACGTGAACAGGCAACGGAAAATCAAGCCATAAAGGAAATCGGATTAATGACGTTGAAACCTGGTGACAGTATCGGACTTCATAAGCATGTTGACAACGAAGACACGTATATAATTCTCTCAGGTGAGGGATTATTCATCGACTCAGAAGGTGAAGAGAATATTGTCGGGCCTCAATCCGTAACAATCGCTGTAGCCGGAGAATCTCACGCTTTGAAAAATACCGGAACTGAGGACTTAATTTTCATTGATTTAATTGCCCAAAATCACGCGCTCAAGAAATAAAATTTACCACTGAAAATTCACGCACTTCCTGTAAATTAACCTTTGCGGGAAGTGTTTTTTTCTGTAAAATACTCACATTCCCATAAAAATTTAATAAAGGCGGTGTAACTTCCATGAAAATAGGATGCGTCAAGGAAATCAAGAATAACGAGTTTCGCGTCGGTTTAACCCCAGACAACGTGAAAGCATATGTTGCCGCTGGTCATGATGTCTATATCGAGAAGGGCGCGGGTGAAGGTTCAGGCTTTACTGACAAGGAATATTCTGAAGCCGGAGCCAAAATGAAGAAGAGCGCGGCGGATGTCTGGAAAATTTCGCAAATGATGGTGAAAGTTAAAGAGCCTCTCGAAGAAGAATACAAATTTTTCCATGAGGGATTAATCCTTTACACCTATCTTCATTTAGCCGCCGATAAGCCCCAGACTGACGCGTTATTAGCCGCAAAAGTTACTGGAGTTGCTTACGAGACTTTGCAGGAACGCGACCGTTCACTTCCGCTTTTAGCACCAATGAGCCAAATTGCCGGAAGATTGTCAATTCAAGAAGGGGCAAAATATCTTGAGAAGAAATTCGGCGGAGAAGGAGTATTGCTCGCTGGAGTTCCAGGAACGCCGAAAGCTAATGTTGTCGTTTTAGGCGGAGGAACTGTCGGGGCTAATGCCTGTAAAATTGCTGTCGGAATGGGAGCTAACGTTACAGTTTTTGACGTAAACTTGAAGAGACTTGAATATCTCGATGAAATTTTCGGTGCTCGTCTTCAAACAATGGTCTCAACCGACGCTAATATCGAACGTGCCGTGAAAGATGCTGACTTAGTCATAGGTTCAGTGTTAATTCCCGGTGCTGTAACTCCGAAACTCTTCAAGCAGAAATATTTGAAGGAAATGCGGCCGGGTGCAGTCTTCGTTGACGTTGCAATAGATCAAGGAGGCTGCGGCGAGACTTCCCACGTAACAACACATGATGACCCTGTTTATATACTTGACGGAGTTGTTCATTACTGCGTTGGGAATATGCCCGGAGCTGTACCGAGAACGAGTACGATTGCTTTAACGAATGCGACATTGAGATATGGCCTGCAAATTGCGAATTACGGGCTTGAAGAGGCTTGCAAGAAGAACGATGTAATCTGTTCAGGTGTGAACACGTATAAAGGCAAGTTGACGTTCAAAGGAGTAGCTGACGCTTTCGGCTATGAGTATACGGACTTCCGAAGCATGTTATAACTTTCAAGCATAATGATTTAATTTGTGGTTAAATATTTTGCGGGGGAATGCGTGTTCTCCCGTTAATTTTTTGAAGGGGACAAATTTTTATGATACTGAAACTTTATCTGCAATTCCTGAAATTCGGCTCATTCACTTTCGGCGGAGGCTGGAGCATTGTAGCGCAAATGAAGGAGTTATACGTTGACCGCGAAAAATCTTTGACTGACGAAGAATTACTTGACATTACGAGCATTGGCCGGAGTCTTCCGGGAACTATGATAGGGAACATAGCGATGCTTTACGGGCACAGAATTTCCGGATTTTGGGGCGGAGTTGCCTGCATGTTCGGGATGATTACGGTTCCGATGATAATATTGATAGCGATAACAACTTTTTACGCGGCATTTCAGCATGATTTATGGGTAGCGTCGGCAATGCGAGGTGTTCGAACTGCTGTTGCTCCTGTAATTTTGAGCGCGTTGATGGGGATGATTAAGAGCGCGTTCAAAGTTCCGCCGTGTTACGTGATTGCGGCATTAATGTTCGGATTATATTTCTTCCTGAGAGTAAGCTGCGTTTGGTTAGTCATAATCGGTGCAATTCTGGGATTAGCTGTGTGTGAATATTACGAGAGGATAAAAAATTATGATGTTATTGCTTGAACTTTTCTGGAGCTTTGTCAAGATTGGGTTTACGAGTTTCGGCGGGCTCTCAATGATACCGTTAATCTCGAGTGAAATGATCTCTCACGGATGGATGACGGCTTCAGAAGTTTCTGACATTGTCGCGATTGCCGAGATGACACCGGGACCGTTAGGCTTGAACTGTGCGACTTTTGCGGGAATGAGAGCGGCAGGAATTATCGGGGCATTTGTTGCAAACATGGGCGCGCTTGCTCCGACATTTACACTTTGTGCGATGGCGGCGGTATTTCTTGAGCATTTCCGGAAGAATAAATTGCTAGCACAGATTATGACGGGAGTCAGGCCGGCTTGTGTTGGAATGGTCGCAGGAGTTGTGATTGATTTAGCCCTCGTGAATTATTCTGATGTGAGCGCGAAAATTCATCTGCCTTCGTTGATACTTGGAATTGTTGATTTAGTCTTGCTGCTGAAGTTCAAAGTCTCAATCCCGAAAGTTTTATTGTTCAGCGCGATTGTCGGAATAATTTTGTTCGGAGTTATGGGACTGTGAAGTGATATTATTCAACGCGAGGTGATTAACTTGAACACTGAGAACTTGCAGAAAATTATTGCTTTACGTCATGAGCTTCACGAATACCCAGAACTCTCAATGAATGAAACTCAGACTAAGCGCCGATTAATGAGTTTTCTTGAGGCTAATACGAAACTTGCAGTGATAGATTGCGGCAAATGGTTTTACGCTTCACATTACGTTGAGGGGACGAAGGCGATTGCTTTTCGTGCTGATATGGACGCTCTGCCGATTGACGAGAATATAAATTTTCCGTATGCTTCACGAAATCCCGGAGTTTCTCACAAGTGCGGGCATGACGGGCATTGTGCGGCACTTTGCGGGCTTGGGCTTGAACTTGAGAATATTGACATTAAGCGTTCAGTTTATCTCATCTTTCAGCATGCCGAAGAGACCGGGCAGGGAGCTCGTGAGTGTGCTAATCTTTTGCGTGAAAGAAGTATAAGCGAGATTTACGCGTTTCATAACTGGAGCGGCTGGCCTGAGAAAAGCATAGTTGTTCGTGAGGGATTATGTCAATGTTCTTCAGCTGGCTTAACGATAAAATTCAAGGGGAAAACTTCACACGCCAGCGAACCCGAAAAGGGAATTAATCCGGCATATTCGATCGCAAAATTAATTTCGGAGATTGAGACGTTCAAGCAAAAATATTCATACCGAAAAATTTTGTGCACGATTATAAATATAAAACTTGGCGAAAAGAACTTCGGGATTTCTCCAGGTGAAGGCGAAATTTCTTTAACACTCAGGGCTGAACGAGAAGACGACATGAGAACTTTTCGTAATGCTGTCGTGAAATTGGCCGAGAATTTAGCGCGGGAAAGTTCTTTGCAAGTTGAAGTGTCGAGCTGTGATTATTTTCCTGAGACTTTGAGCGATAAAGCCTGTGTTGAACGTGTTAGGACGGCGGCAAAAAATTTAGGGCTTAAAGTTATTGACATGCCTGAAGCGATTAAAGCGTCTGAGGACTTCGGATTTTACACTAAGCAAATTCACGGAGCGATATTTTACGTCGGCAATGGTGAGAATTATCCGGCAATCCATACGGGAAATTATGACTTCAACGATGAGATTTTAGCGTCGAGCGTAGACGTGTTCACGGAGATTTATAGACAGTTTGCGAGTTAGTGTTAGGATTCTGGGGCCTGAGAGGCTGAAATTCTCGGTATAAATTTTCTTGCTGTGGTAAAATTCTCACTCAAAAGGGCAGTTCAGACGGCCGCCGTATATTTTTACGGAGGAAAGTCCGGGCTTCACAGGGCAGGATGCTGGATAACGTCCAGTCGAAGCAATTCGCAGGATAGCGCAACAGAAAATTATACAGCCGGGATTAATAATCTCTGGCAATGGTGAAATGGTGAGAGTAAAAGCCCACCAGGTGTAACGCGAGTTACATGCTATGCAAGCCCCATCCGAAGCAAGATCGAATAGCGAGGTTTAAATTGGCCCGGTTTCCTCAGGGTACGATCGCTAAAGGCATTCCGCGAGGAGTGTTCAAGATAAATGGCCGTCTTTCACACAGAACCCGGCTTATGAGCTGCCCCGTTATTAATTTCATGAAGGATAAACAGGGATAAATAATAATTGGAGAAAATAAACTTTTACGACTGGCAAATTTCAGCTTATCATCACATCAACAATCAAAGCGCAGTATTATCAGCCCCAACAGGTTCGGGAAAAACTTTAGTTGCTTACTTATGGGCAGGAATATTAAATCTCGACGGAAGCATTAACCCTCAACCTGAAGCCTCAAGAATAATTTTCACCGCACCGATTAAGGCCTTAAGCAATGAGAGATATTTAGACCTACGAAGGATGGGCTTTGACGTTGGACTTGAGACAGGAGACTTCAAGCGTAACGAAGGAGCCGGAATAATCTGCTGCACTCAGGAAATTTACACGATGAAATACGCCAGCAAGCCAGGCCAGAAATTAATCGTCGACGAGTTTCATTATATTTTTAACGACAGCGACAGAGCACGAACTTACATTGATGGCATAAGATACACGAACCCTGACACGCCTATTCTCGTAATGTCAGCAACACTCGGAAGCATTAAGAACGTCGGGAAATATTTATCAGAAATTTGCCAGCGGGATTTTGTCATGCATGCCAGCAAAACGAGGATTACTGACTTAATTTTTCAGCCTGATAACCCCGTGAAAGTTCATAACGTCCATGACGCTTTAGTCTTTCTTTTTTCGCATAAAGGAGTTATTGATTTAGCTGATAAAATTGCGGCTTCCAGAAAAAGAATTTCCCCTCAGAACGTTAAAAGATTGAATGAGCTTGCAGAAATCCTTGAAGTCAAGAAAATGTCAGCATGTTTATTAAAAGGTGTCGGACTTTATCACGGAAGTATGCTCCCGAAAGAAAAGTTGCTTGTTGAGTCGGCATTTCGTGAGAGATTGCTTGATGTCGTTTGCGGAACTAATGCGCTTGCACTCGGTGTAAATCTTCCGGCTCAGTTCGTAATTTTTGCTCAGCTCGTAAATTATTTCAGCATATCGCCAATCACAAAGAATGAATTTCTCCAGATGTCAGGACGTGCAGGGCGTAAAGGCTTGTTCGATCCCGGTTATGTTTCGTGGCTTAAGGATTCTCCGTATGAATGCAACCCCTTCAAAACCGGGACTGTCTTCAAAAAGTTGATGAATAAGAGGCTTGAACCAGCTGTGATAAAACTCCGGCCGTCATTCGGGAAATTGTTACGCCAGCAAACTTTAATCGAATACGAAGCTGAATACATCGCCGAATTTTCCCTGCCCGCTCTGAATGTTGATGATGTGATTAATGAGCTTGAAGCCGGAATGAAGAAAATTGACCGTGAAATCCGAAAAATTGCGCACGGAAGCGAACGTACACGATTTAGGAATATTCTTGCTGAAATTTGGTATGACGAAATGGAAGTTGAAGAAAATCTTGAGATGGCGAGATTATTTCTTGATGAGACTTCTCCGAGTGCTTTAATGGCCGCAAAGATGATTATTCAGTATGAGCGAAATTACTTGCAGGCATTGTTGAAGATTAAGAGATTTGCAAATCAGCTCCCCCATGATAAACATTTTAGGCTTATGGAGGAGCTTAATGAAACTGTTGATACGATTGACCCGACAATTTACGGCTTTGAAGAGAAACTTGGCGAGATTGAGGCAGGGAGATAAATTTATTTCCAGAGAGCGAGAAAATGTTTCCAGACACTTTTAAACCTTTTATATTCCTCATTATAGATTTCATGTTTATGCTGGACGATTAAATTTTGTGCTTCGATTACATACTCGAAAAATTCTTTATAATCAGGATAATATTTATTGATTATATTCTTGATGTCGCGTAAATCCTCAGGAAGTATCGGAGTTGCACACGGGAAAACACGTTTATCAAATACTCCAGGCATAGCCGCCCAAGGATTAAGCAGGCTCTCGAACAAGTTGCGAATGTATTTTACTGTGTCGTCAGTAACACGAAATGCTCCGATATTAGCAAAGTGAAAATCATGATCCGAGACGGCCGGCAAAATTTTAGCGTCAGAGACAACGTGCGAGAATAAATATCTGCAAGCTAAATCATCTTCACGGCTCTTCAAGCATTGTAAATTAATATCATGCAGGACAACCCAAGAATTACGTTTCATGAACGGCAGAACGCATAAAAAGTTCAGCGTCTCCCACGGATGAATATGCGCGGTATCAAGAACGAGCATATCAATATCTCCGCCAATTCTCTCAATGTAGCGTGAAATATCGCCGCCCCTGTAAATTGTCCATTTTGATTTTAAGTGTGAAAATTGTTCGTCAACTAAGTAGCCTGAAAGT
>ERZ842401.1225-NODE-1225-length-37307-cov-6.130570_pt1 | contig 37307 bp, 30 predicted proteins | sample MGYA00521270_ERZ842401 | MGnify/ENA primary metagenome ERZ842401 (study PRJEB31892, sample SAMEA3878208) | bioreactor metagenome | biome: Moose rumen | place: Sweden | collected 2011-10 | study: EMG produced TPA metagenomics assembly of the PRJEB12797 data set...
CTCTTTCCCTACACGACGCTCTTCCGATCTCATGGGCTTGAGCATGTACTCCTCGCCCTCCTCGGGGGTGGTAATGGGACGGAACGAGTCCTTGCCATATTTTGCGTAGTGTCCGCTGGTGACATAGAGCAGTTTGTTGCCGATGTGCGGCGTGATGACCTGCTGGTAGCCATAGCGCTTCTGTATCTTGGCCAGCATGTCCTGCAGGCGGTTGCGCAGTGCGGCCCCCTTGGGCAGCCACAGGGGCAGACCTTGTCCCACGTTCTGTGAGAAGGCAAACAGTTCCATCTCCTTGCCGATCTTGCGGTGGTCGCGCTTCTTGGCCTCCTCGAGCAACACGAGGTACTCGTCGAGCATCTTCTTCTTGGGGAAGGAGATGCCATAGACGCGGGTCAACTGCGGGCGGGTCTCGTCACCGCGCCAGTAGGCACCGGCGAGCGACATCACCTTGACGGCCTTGATTGTGCCAGTCGAGGGGATGTGCGGGCCACGGCACAGATCGGTGAAGTTGCCCTGAGTATAGGTAGTGATGTGACCATCTTCCAGGTCATTGATGAGTTCGCACTTGAGGTTCTGACCGTTGCCACCAAAGAACTTCAAGGCATCGGCCTTGCTGATGTCGGCACGGACAACGGCCTCGTTCTTCTGGGCGAGCTCCATCATCTTCTTCTCGATTTTCTCAAAGTCGGCGTCGGTCAAGGGGTTGCCACCAGTGTCAATGTCATAGTAGAAACCGTTCTCGATGGCGGGGCCGATACCGAACTGAACGCCAGGATACAATTCCTGCAGGGCCTCGGCCAGCAAGTGTGACGATGTGTGCCAGAAGGCGTGCTTGCCCTCGGCGTCCTCCCACTTGAAGAACTTGATCTCGCCATCCATACAAATGGGGCGTGAGATATCCCATTCCTCGTCGTTGAATGATGCGGCCAGGATGTTGCGCGCCAGGCCTTCGCTAATGCTCTTGGCAATGTCGAGAGGGGTCACTCCGCTCTCATATTGACGTACATTGCCGTCAGGAAACTTAATGTTAATCATAATAAGTCGTTGATAATAAATAGTTTAGGTTGTACCCTACAACAGTACAACAATTCAAACTGCAAAATTAACACAACTTCCCCACCCCACAAAACGAAAATTCAAGAATTTTTCACATATTTAATAAAAGCCGCGACCTGGGGCACTATGGTGACAAGAAATTGATGACATCAAGCACCATATTGGAGAAAATGTTGTAAATTTGTGGGTTAAAAGAACTTTAAAACTGAATTGAATTATGAAAATCGGAGACAAGATACCCGAGGATTTGGGCGTTGACATGAATGGCAACGAAGTGAAAGCAAGCGATTTTGCCGGCAAGAAACTGATTATCTACTTTTATCCGAAGGACAACACGCCCGGATGCACGGCCGAGGCATGCAGCCTGGCCACGGGCTACGGCGCGTTGAAGCGTGCGGGCTTCGCGCTGCTGGGCGTGAGCAAGGACAGTGCGGCAAGCCATCAGAAATTTGCCGACAAGTACAACTTGCCCTTTCCGCTCATCGCCGATGTCGATACCAAGCTGAACCAGGCCTTCGGCGTGTGGCGCGAGAAGAAAATGGCGGGCCGAACCTATATGGGCACCGTGCGCACCACCTTCATCATTGATGAGCAGGGCATCGTCAAGCACATCATCGAGAAGGTGAACACCAAGGACAGCGCCAACCAGATACTGGAGTTAGATAGGAGATAATAGATAGAATAGATAGATAAGAGAGTCGATGAAAAGGATATTATTTGTCTTCACTTTATTGGCACTGGTGCTGGGTGCCGACGCGTTGACGCTTGAGGAATGTGTGTTGCGGGGCAGTTCGCCCAAGGGCATCGGCGCGATGCAGCCGTCGAAGAGCGACGGACGTTACTTCTACCGGCTTAGCGATGACGGCAACGCCATCAACCGCATCGGTTATGCCCGGGGTGATGAGAGCGTGCTGGTGGACACCCGTAACGAGATGGTGACCGGTTGGGACGACTTTGAAGTGACCGCCGACGGTGCCTATGTACTGCTGTGGAACAACTCACAGGAGATCTACCGCTACAGTTTCAGCGCCGACTATTATGTCTATGACCTCAAGAACAAGACCATGAAGGCGTTGAGTGACGGCGGTGGCGAGGAAATCGCGACCCTCTCGCCCGACGGCAAGCGCATAGCCTATGTCAAGGGCAACAACGTGTTTGTGCGCAACCTGGTTGACGGCACGACCGTGCAGGTGACGCACGACGGCAAGAAGAACGAGATCATCTATGGCGTGCCCGACTGGGTTTATCAGGAGGAGTTGGGGATGCTCAACACCCTCAACTGGTCGAGCGACAGCCGCTCGCTGGCGTTCCTGCGCTGGGACGAAAGCCAGGTGAAGATGGCGTCGATGGTGATTTATCAGGGCACGTGCAACCCCAGGGACGAGTATGCGCTCTATCCTGGGCGGTATGACTTCAAGTATCCTGTGGCCGGCGAGAAAAACTCCATCGTTAGTGTTCACTGCTATGATGTGATTGACGGCACGTTCAAGAAACTCGATGTGCCGCTGGACGAGGAGGACTATGTGTGCCATATCACCTTCAGCCCCGACCCGCAGCGGCTGATGGTGCAGCGCCTGAACCGTCACCAGAACGACCTGCGCATCTATGCCGTCAACCCCAGGACAGGTGACGCCAAGCAGGTCTATCACGAGACCTCTGACACCTGGGTCGATGCCGAGACGAGCCAGCAGGTGCAGTATGAGAAAGACTTCTTTGTCATCCCCAGCGAGCGCTCAGGCTACATGCAGTTGTACCAGTATGACCTGGACGGCAACCTCATGCGCCAACTCACCAACGACAATAACAAAATCATCGCGCAGTTCTACGGCTATGACAAGTCAACCAAGCGTTTCTACTACCAGGCCTCGTGCGGCCCGTTGAACCGTGTGGTAGAGTGTGTCGATGCCGGGGGCAAGGTGACCCGACTGGCACCGTCCACAGCCGATGGGCAGGGTACGGCTTCGGCCATGTTCAATGGCGACTTCAGTTACTACGTGGGGGTTTATAGCGACGCCCAGACGCCTAACCAGTACCGCATCTATGACCGCAAGGGCAAACGCGTGCGCGACCTGCAACTCAACGATGAGTATGCCCGCCGCTACACTGCTGTGGATGTGCCCAAGAAGGAGTTCTTCACCATGGAGCACGCAGGCTTCACGCTCAACGGCTACATGATCAAGCCGGTGGACTTTGACCCGAGCAAGAAATATCCTGTCATCATGGAGCACTACAACGGCCCCGGGTCACAAGAGGTCGTTAACCGCTGGCGCATGGGCTGGGAGCAGTACTTTGCCACCCAGGGCTACATCGTTGTCGAGGTGGACAGCCGCGGCACGGGATTCCGCGGCAAGGAGTTCGAGTCGATTACCTATCTGAACCTGGGTAAGTATGAGACCGAGGACGCAGTGGCCGCGGCCCACTACATGGCCAGCCAGCCGTGGGTCGATGCCGAACACATCGGCATCATGGGCTGGAGTTACGGCGGTTTCCAGACGCTGATGGCGATGAGCGAGCCGGGCAGCAACTATGCCTGCGGCGTGAGCATCGCCCCGGTGACGACGTGGCGCTACTATGACAGCATCTACACCGAGCGCTACATGCGCACTCCCCAGGAGAACCCCGAGGGCTACAGCAACTTCCCGCTCAACCGCGCCGAGAATCTGAACGGCCGTGTGCTCATCATGTTCGGCAGTGCCGATGACAATGTGCACATTGTCAACTCAATGCAGTATGTGTCCAAACTGGTGGACATGAACCGCACCTGCGACATGATGGTGTTCCCCAACATGAACCACAGCATCCGTGACTGCTCGGCCCGCTATGTGGTCTACAAGCGCGCCCTTGAGTTCTACGACCAGTACCTGAAATAAACAGATAAAAGATAATAGATAAGAGATATTAGTTGGCAATGCACAACAAACCTTTTATCTCTTATCTTTTATCTTCTATCTCTTATCTTAAAATACTATGGATTATCGGGATGTTTTCTTTGTGGTGACGGGGCCGACGGCGACGGGCAAAACGGCGCGGGCGGTGCATCTGGCCAAGGCGATTGGCGGGGAGATCATCAGCGCCGACTCGCGGCAGATCTACCGCGGCATGGACATCGGCACGGGCAAGGATCTGGCCGAGTATGACGATGTGCCCTATCACCTCATCGACATCCGCCCAGCAGGCTACCGCTACAGCTTGTATGAGTTCCTGGAGGACTTTGAGCGCGTTTATGACGACATCCGCGGCCGCGGCAAGCCCGTCATCATGTGCGGCGGCACGGGGATGTATGTCGAGACGGTGGTCAAGGGCATCAAGTTGCCGCCAGTGCCCCGCAACGAGGCGCTGAGGGCAGAGTTGGCGGGCAAATCGCTCGAGGAGTTGACAGCGCTGCTCAAGACCATGAAGACCCTGCGCAACAACAGCGACATCGACACCGTGGCGCGTGCCACGCGTGCCATCGAGATCTGCCGCTACTACGAGCAGCACCCCGACCTCAAGGCACTCACCGAGCCGCACCCGATGGAGAACGCGTTGGTCATCGGCGTGGAGGTGGACCGTGACACGCGGCGCGAACGCATCAGCCGCCGCCTGCGTGCCCGCCTTGACGAGGGTATGGTTGACGAGGTGCGTCGCCTCATCCACGACGAGGGCATCGACCCCGAAGACCTCATCTACTACGGCCTGGAGTACAAGTTTGTCACGCAATATGTCATTGGGCTGTTGAGCGAGGAAGAGATGTTCCGACAGTTGGAAATCGCCATCCACCAGTTCGCCAAGCGCCAGATGACCTGGTTCCGCGGCATGGAGAAACGCGGCACGCCCATCCACTGGCTCTCGTGCCACCTCGCCCCCGAGGACTTCACCGCCCAGGTCCTCGCTCTGGCCGACGCGATGCAGCACTTGCAGCCTTCACGCTAAACCGCAAAGGCTTTATATTTGGTTATTCCTGCTGTTTCTTTTTGATGTACTGCTCGCGGGCGCGGCGCAGGCGTCGCTGGCGTTCCTGTTCGCGGCGACGGCGACGCTTGTCGGCGTCTTCCTGGCGGTATGCAAAGTCGTTGTCGGCCATGGTGACAGGGGGGACGGATGAAACGGATTTAACGGAGGGGACGGTTATTCCTTGTGGAAGGAGTCGCTGAAGAGGGTGCGGTTGAGGATGGAGCGGCCCAGGGTGAGTTCGTCGGTGTACTCGATCTCGTTGCCGACGCTCACGCCGCGCGCCAGGATAGTGATCTTGACGTCGGGATAGGGTGCCAGACGGCGGAAGATGTAGAAGTTGGTGGTGTCGCCCTCCATGGTTGCACTTAGGGCCAGGATCACCTCTTTCACCCCACCCTGCTTGACGCGCTGCTCAAGGCTGTCGACCTCGATGTCGGCCGGCCCGATGCCGTCCATGGGTGAGATGAGCCCTCCCAGCACATGGTACAGGCCGTGGTGCTGATGGGTGTTCTCGATGCTCATCACGTCCTTGACGTTCTCGACCACGCAGATGGTGGACGCGTCGCGCGAGGGGTTGCCGCAGATGGGGCACACCTCGGTCTCGCTGATGTTGTGGCACACCTTGCAATACCTGATCTCGCGCCGCAACTTGATGATGGCCTCGCCAAAGTTGACCGCCTCCTGCTCGTCCTGCTTGAGCATGTGCAGCACAAGGCGCAGGGCCGTCTTGCGCCCGATGCCCGGCAACTTGGCGAACTCGCTGACCGCCGTCTCCAACAACCGTGAAGCAAATTCCTGTTCCATGAATCTATCGTCTGTACAATAAATGCGGGGGCAAAGTTACACAAAAGTTTTGTTATGTCAATAAGGTCAGGAGTTAGATATGAGTAGATATGATTATCGGGTGCCTTGCCATGGAGGCAGGCGCCCGATAACTAAGTCAAGTGATGTGGACGCAGGGTTCTGCGCCACACACAGTTTTACTTGAGGCCTCGGTTGCGCAGCAATGCATCGGCAGTGGGAGCCTGGCCGCGGAAGCGCTTGTAGAGCACCATGGCGTCCTCGGTGTCACCAGCCTCCAGAATGTTGATGCGGTAACTGTCGGCGGTAGCCTTGTCAAAGCATCCGGCCTTCTCAAATGCCATGTATCCGTCGGCCTCGAGCACCTGCGACCACAGGTAGGTGTAGTAACCGCAGGCATACTCGTCGCTGGCAAAGACGTGCTTGAAGTAGGGACTGCGATAGCGGAACTCGACGAGTGCGGGCATGTTGAGCTGGTTCTTCACATCCTGCTCAAAGGCCTTCACGTCGATGTTCTTCACCTCCTCGGGGGTCCAGGCCTTCTTGTGCCAGAACATGTCGAGCAGGGCGGCGCCCACCAGCTCGGTGGTCATGAAGCCCATGTTGAACTGAGCACTCTCATTGAGTTTCTGCACAAGGCTGTCGGGGATGACCTCGCCGGTCTTGTAGTGACGGGCGTAGTTCTTGAGCACCTCGGGCTCAAATGCCCAGTGCTCGTTGATCTGCGAGGGCATCTCAACCAGGTCACGGTCGGTGTTGGTACCGGCCAGACCACGGTACTGCACGCGGGTCATCATGCCGTGGAGGGCATGTCCGAACTCATGGAAGACGGTCTGCACATCGTCCCAAGTGAGCAGCGAGGGGGTGTCACCCGAGGGCAATGCCATGTTACCCACATTATAAATGATGGGACGCACGTTCTCGTCGCCATAGTTATAGGCCTCCTGCATGGCATTCATCCATGCACCGGGAGCCTTGGTGTCGCGGGGCAGGTAGTCGGTCATGAAGACGGCGAGGTGCTTGCCCTCGGCATCCTTCACGTCATAGACCTTGACCTCGGGGTTGTATTTGGGCGCATCGGGCATCTCGGTGAAGGTGAGGCCATACAGTTTGTTGGCAATGAAGAAGATACCGTTCTTGACCACGCTGTCGAGGGCGAAATAGGGACGCACCTCGTCCTCGCTGAAGTTGAATCTCTCTTTCTTCACCTTCTCGGCATAGTAATAGTAGTCGCAAGCCTCGATCTGGGCGGTGTCGCCGTGCTCGGTGGCATACTTCTGCATATCGGCCACCTCCTGGCCAACCACCTTGATGGCAGGACGCCACAGCTGCATGAGCAGATCCTCGGCAGCCTTGGGGGTCTTAGCCATATAGGGATCGACAGCATAGTCAGCAAAGGTATTGAAGCCGAGCAGGTTAGCCTTCTGTTGACGCAGGAGCAAGATCTGGCGGATGTTCTCGCTGTTGTCCCACTCGTCGCCGTGGTTGGCGGTGGTGATGTAGGTCTCATACATCATGCGGCGCAGGTCGCGGTTGTCGGCATAGGTGAGCACGGGCAGACGGGTTGCTGCGATGGCGCTGAATGCCCACTGGCCCTTCTTGCCCTTGTCAGCAGCCAGTTTAGCGGCATTGTCGATGATGCCCTGGGGCAGGCCCTTGAGCTGCTCCTCCTTGTCGATAAAGAAGACGCACTCGCTCAGGTCGTGCTGGATGTTGTTGCCGAACTTGAGGTTGAACTCGCCCAGCTTGCGGTTGATTTCCTTGAGGCTGTCCTTCTGTGCAGCGTTGAGCAGGGCACCATTGCGCACGAAGCGCTTGTAGTACTTCTCGGTGAGACGCTTCTGGATGGGATCCATGGCCAGCTTGTCGGCGTTGTCATAGACGGCCTTCACCTTGGCGAACAGGCTGTCGTTCATGTACATGCCATCGCTCTGAGCCGTCAGCTTGGGCATCAGGGTCTCGGTGAGCTTCTGCATCTCCTTGGTGTTGTCACTCTCGCTCAGGGCATACAGCACGCCAGTCACCCTGCTCAGGATGCGGCCACTGTTGTCCAGTGCCAGGATGGTGTTCTCGAAGTTAGGCTCTGCCGTGTTCTTGATGATAGAATCAATCTCGGCGTTCTGCTCCTCGATACCGGCTTCAACGGCAGGCTCGTAGTCAGCATAGGTGATCTTGTCAAACGGCGGAATGCCGTACTCGTTCTCATACTCCGACATAAACGGATTGTTCTCGGTTAATTTTTTCTCGCTGCAGCCCACCAGGGTGATGGCGGCCAGTGCGAGAACGGTGAATAAAACTTTCCTCATGTTGTTTTAAAAGTTAATGAAATTGATGATGTATTTGGTTATTTCTTTTTAGTGACTTCGATGTCAAAAGTCGCCATAATCGGGTAATGGTCGCTACTGCCACCCTTGATGCGCTTGGCATCAAGGACGCGCAAGTCACCACGATACAGTATCTGGTCGATGCGGAACGGCAAGTGATGACGGTTGAAGGAATGCCCGTATCCACGACCCACATCCACCCATGCGTCATGCATATCGTCGCCACAGATGTCACGATAGACGTGTGACGTGGTGACATCATTCATATCTCCACAGACAATCACGTTGGCGGGCGAAGCATCCAATGCCTGGCGCAGTTCCTTGGCGTTCTCGTCACGCAAGGCGAACGAGCGGCGCATGCGCTCAAACGCCGAAGGCTTGACACTGGGCGACACCCTCACGCTCATGTTCTTGCCGAAGCTCAGATGGTAGCTCTGCAGCCTGAAGTCCACCAGCCTCAACTGCTTGCCCGACGGCAACTGCAGGTCATAGGCCCGTGCGATATAGGAGGTCATGTCACGGTTATAGCCGAGAGCCAAATGCCTCTGCTGTGGCTTTCCCAAGGGCTGCGTGGTGAACGGAAATTTGGAAATGATGTTCAAGCCTTCGGGGCTGCTGTACAGATAAGGGTAACGGGCCCGTACCGTGGGCATGAGCGTTGACAACGAGGGGATATCCTCCCAATCCAGTCCTGCGGCACCACCCTCCTGCAGCAACACCACATCGGGGTTGGCATCCAGGATGAGTTGCATCGTTGCCGAGGGTTTGGCATTCATCGTTGGCTCGTTATAGTTAAACGACAGCACATTATAGGTCATCACCTTGAGCAGCAAGGTGGTGTCGGCGGGAGTTGGCGGGATATTGTCCGAACTGTTCATCCCGACGTGGTACTTGAGAATGGGCAACGTGGCAATCATCGCAACCAATGTCACCAGCACTCCCAGCCAACGCTGCCACAACAAAGCGCACAGCAGCAGGATGAGTGCCACTATCAACATGGGCATGTAAGCCAGCATCATAAAGGGAGCCCCCATGAATGTCAGGGGGTCTATTTTGCCTGCATAGGCACAGCCCACAAGTAGCACGGCCGCCACTGCGGCGATGATTTCAAAAGTCCAGTTCCTGCGTTTCTTGCGTCGATACGAAGTCCTGTAGTTTCCCATGTAACTAATAGATTAATGTGTTACGGTTCCCGACGACGGGAAGCCTTGAAAAGTTTGTCTTTTTCCTCATCAGTCAAGGCATCATAACCCGACACCTTGATTTTTCCTAAAATAGTATCCAGTTCCTCCTCGCTCACGCTGTCTTGCGGGCGGTGATGAGATGGCGAAGACGGTTGCTGTGGCGTGGCGGTTTTTCCCTTTTTGGGCCATTTGACTGATGTGAGCGAACGGCCGTTAAACATCCCCACCACGCTGTCGATCAACGCATTGAGGGGACGAGTGATATCACGTCCGGCCTTGATGCGCAAGGCATACCACGCCCCAACAAGGGCGCCGCCAATGTGGGCGATATTGCCGCCGATGTTTCCTCCCTCAAGACCCATCACGTCGATGGCGACCGTGACAATGGCCACCCACTTGATCGACACCTCGCCCAGGAAGAGCAAGCCGATCTTGTAATCGGGCGCATAGACCGCTGTAGCCACGACCACAGCAATCACCGAGGCCGAGGCACCGATAAGCAGCGATTGGCTGCCCGCGAAATAGGGTAATAAGTTGTATGCCAGCAGATAGAGCACGGCTCCACCCCACCCGCCCAGCAGGTAGAGGCCCGTGAGCTGTTTGGGAGAGAAGAACTCCATGAAGATGCGACCCAGCCAGTAGAACCACAGCATGTTGAACAGGATGTGCAAAAAGCCAAGGTGGGCAAACATATAGGTCACCAACGTCCATGGCCTGCGCACCAACAGTAGCAGGTTGCTGGGCAAACTCACCCACTGCGCGACATCGGTGCCCGCATTGAAGAGCTTCGCGCCGATGGCAACAACATACAGCAGCACGAAGACCCCGATGTTGATGAAGATGAGCCTCAACAGCATCGAGCCTTGCAGGTAACTGCGCTTGATATCGTCAATAATAGCCATTGCGTGACAGCGTGCCGTTGTGGCGCCAATACAGAATCATGATGATGCCGGCAATCATGCCGCCCAGGTGTGCAAAATGGGCAACGTGGTCCATCGAGCCCGAGATGCCAAAGTAGAGTTCAAGCAATCCATAGGCGATCACCACCCACTTGGCCTTGATGGGTATAGGGATGAAAAAGAGGTACAACGGCATATTGGGAAACAGCATACCAAATGCCAACAAAATACCGAACACCGCGCCCGAGGCACCTATAACCAAGAACAGATCGTTAAACAAATCATTCAATGTGAAGGAGGCTTGTCCCTCATTGATGGCCTTTATGATTTCACCGATCGATGCTCCCACTGGACCTGTCACGTTGCTGGCAATGATGTCCTGCCACGTGAGTTGCCACACAAGCTCCTGCACCAGTGCGGCACCAATGCCACATGAGAGGTAATAGAACAGATAACGCTTTGAACCCATCACCCGCTCGAGCAGACTGCCGAACATCCACAACGAGAACATGTTGAAAAAGATGTGGGCAATGCCAGGTGTATCGTGCATAAACATTGAGGTCAGCAACTGTATGGGGTTGAATTCCGATGCCTGCCAGAAGTGCAAACCCAGCCATCGGTTCAAATCCACCACCCCTGTGCGCTGGAATACAATCGTGGCCAGCCACATGATCACATTGATAATGAGCAGGTGCTTGGTCACCGGCATGATGGATGCCCAAAATGAGCGACTATTTGATTGCATATATGGTTTTGCTATTAATCTTTGATTGTGACCACAAAAGTAGAGAAAAAGTCCCTATTTAGAGCGTTTTAAGGCCTAAAAAAACAAAAAAAGGCCATTTTTTGAAGAAAAAGAGCAATTTTTTTAGAAAAATATTTGTCGAAACCGTTGTTTTACTTATATTTGCGCATACAAAACAATAACTTTATTTTATTCACATAACTAATTTCAATAAAAATTTACACTATGAACAAGACTGAATTAGTACAAGCAATCGCCGAGAAAGCCAACCTCACCAAGGTACAGGCTAAGGCCGCTCTCGATGCAACATTGTGCGCTGTTGAAGGTGCTCTCAAGGGTGGTGACAAGGTAGCCCTCATTGGTTTCGGAACCTTCCAGGTTGTGAAGAAAGACGCTCGTCAGGGCATCAACCCCGCAACCAAAGCTAAGATCAAAATTCCCGCAAAGAAGGTCGTTAAGTTCAAACCCGGTGCTGACCTGGCCAAGAAGGTAAACGCCAAGAAGAAATAAGCAATTGCTTGATTAAGGCTAATGAATAGCTGCGCCTCGAGAAGAGTCGCAGCTGTTTTTTTTATTCAAGTCTTGTTGACTTGAGGTTTAGAGTTTAGAGTTGAATTCATTGAAAAACATAAAAAATTGTCAGCATCAGGGCAGGATAAATGATTTTTGTTTATATTTGTGGTTTGAAACCAAAACGTTTCGCACTCCTCACGACAATAACATTATTTAATATAACCATTAAAGATTAACGCTTATGGAAAGAAACATGACCCACAAGACCTGGTTGCACCGCCTGTTCATCGCGGTGGGATGCCTTGCCGCGATGACGGCAGTCCAAGCCGCCAACGTGACGGTGGACGGCATCAACTACACCACCAACAACAAGGGTGAGGCAACCATTGCCAAGTACACTATCACCAAGGCCTCGGGCGACACTCCAGCCGACACCGCCTTCTACAAAGGAGAAATCGTCATCCCTGAAAAGATTGTCGTCGATGGTACTGAATACACCGTCGTGGCCACTGCCGCCAACTCGTTTCTGGACTGCCGCGAGCTGACCAGGTTGTCATTGCCCGTCACCTGTGTGACCATCGGGCGCAACACCTTTAAAGGCTGCTCAGCCCTCAAGTTCAGCCCCCTTCCCGCCACTGTTACCAGCGTGGGCAGCGGTGTGTTCAATGGCTGCACCAGCCTTGAAGAGATTGTCATCTATCCCGGTTGGAGCAAACCCATCAGCGAGGAGTTTGCCAACTGTCCGAACCTCAAGCGACTCATCATCTCGGACGGCGATGCACCTGTTGTAATGAAGATTAACGCCTTTGGTGCCAGTGCCGAGGCGCGCACGGCTCTCTCGAGCATCAACTACATCTACATGGGCCGCAACGTTGATGCGAGCGCTTACCTGAACAACGAGCAGCCGTTCCACAACATGACAGCCCTCAAGACACTGGTCATCGGAGGAACGACAACGACCATCCAGAGCACCACATTCCAGGGCTGCACGGCGCTGAGCGGAGTGAATTTCCAGAACAGCAATGTGACCAGCATCGGCTCGAGCGCCTTTAATGGCTGCACTTCACTCACATCGATTGACATCCCCGAGGGAGTCACCCTCATCGATCAGAGCGTCTTCAACGGCTGCCGCAACCTGCAGTCGGTGACCATGGGCAATGGCGTGACCAGCATCGGCATCACGGCGTTCTACAACACAGGATTGACCACCTTTGACTTCCCCAGTTCGCTCGCCTCCATCGGACAGAGCGCCTTTGAGAACAGCAAGCTCACCGGTGATATCGTCTTGCCCAAAGAGTTGACCACCATTGGCACCCAGGCCTTTGCCGGGACACAACTCACGGGAGTGACCATCCCCGCGACGGTCACCAGCATCGGCGTGGGCGCTTTTGCCCCGATTTCCACCCTGGCCAGCATCATCCTTGCCGACGGCAACAGCAGCTTCAAGGTAGAAGAAGGCGTACTGATGAATGCTACGGGCACGCGCCTGCTTGTGAGTGCCCACGAGGGCAACATGGACAGGTCGTTCAGCAACGCCACAATAACCAGCATCGACAACTATGGCCTCGCCTATGCCCCCTTCGCCACTGTTGACCTGCCCGCCTTAACAAGCATCGGCAACTATGGCTTTGCCTACAGTGACATACAGTTCTTCACGCTTGAGAACAACGTGAACGTCGGACAGAACGTGTTTGCAGGCTCTGCCTTGCAGCAGATTATCATTGCCGAAGGCCGCAACGAGATACCGCAAGGTCTGTGCGCACAGTGCACCAGCCTGACCAGCGTCACGCTTCCCAGCACAGCGACCAACATGATGCGCAACTGCTTTGAGGGCTGTACAGCCCTTGAGGAGATGGAGATTCCCGCCAACGTGAACTACATGGAACCAGGTTCGGTGCCCGCCACCATCAAGGTGCTGCGCGTGCTTAACGTCAACACCCCTGCGCTGGCCGCTGACGTGTTCAACGAGAGCCAGGGTGACGTCATCTGCAAGGTGGCCCCCGCCTCGGTTGACCTGTTCAAGAATGCCAACCAGTGGCGTTACCTCAACATCGTGGCCGACGAGACCATCTCGGGCGAGGGCTCCACACTGGGCTGCCCCACGGGATTGTACTTCGCCACCACCGACGGTAGCCTGATGTACAAGAACGAGAACGGTGATATCGTGAACACCAACTTCAACGCTGGCAAGCACGCCTTCACGCTGCAGAGCTACAAGAACCGCGTGTATGTCGCAGTGGCCGGAGACCGCTTCACCTATCAGGATCCCGCTCAGCCCCTGGGCGACGGTGAGCTGTTCTACGTGAACAACACCAACGGCATCTTCTACCGTGTGACCGTGCTCAACAATGTGGGTTACGCACCCAGTGAGGATCCGTTCACCATGTTTATCGACCAGAACGAGAACAAGATCTACATCAGCGACCGCAACGTGGGTATCCACGAACTCAACGCCGACACCACGGGCTTGTATGGCTCTCAGCCCTTCCTGCTGCAGAACCAGTGGCTTCCCTACTACGGCGACGAGATCAGCTGGGGTAGCATCACTGGCGGCTTTGCCCAGGATAAGCACGGCATCTTCTGGATGAGCAAGAAGTTCAACGGCATCTGCCTGCTGCGCTTCAAGAAGAATGACATCTATCCCGACGGCGGCACAGGCAAGACGAAGCACTACAATGCCCTGTTCAAGGATGCCATCATCAAGACCTTCTACATCGACGAGGTGAACGGCTACCTGTACATGCAGGTGCAGACCGACCCCTATGGCTGCGTGCCCGGCATCTACCGCATCGCCCTCAACAGGATTGAGGACATGGAGACCGGAGCCGACGTTGCCGGCAACGAGAGCCTGCGCATTGCCGACTGCGAGCTCATTGATGACTCTCCCGTTAAGGTCGAGGGTGCCGAGGACAGCGGCGAGCTGGCCAACGTGGCCCAGATCAACGGTGACGGCGACTACATCTATTGGAGCTACATCGCTCCCAACAGCGATTCAGAGTCCATCCGCAACAGCGTTCCCCTGGATCCCAACAACCCGTTGCACAAGAGCGGCATCAAGTGCCTGCCCGCCAAGCCCAACGAGGACGGCACCATGCCCACCAACATCAGCTTTGCCGTCGAGAACGTGCTGGCCTATGGTGTGTGCGGGGCCACCTATATGGAACCCGAGGAGCCCCAGCCTCAACCGGCCAAGGGTGACGTAAACAGCGACGGTGAGGTGAATGTCGCCGACGTCAACACGCTCATCAACATGATCCTGAGCGGCATCAATGATCCCCTGGGCGACGTGAACGGCGACGGCGAGATCACCATTGCCGACATCAACACACTGATCGACATCATCCTCAATAACTGATCCACCTGTCAAGAGAGGGTCAAACCCATTGCAGCAAGCAGCGCAGGCATGAAAACCTGCGCTGCTTTGTACTTTTTTGTCAGACAGTGTTCGGGTATAAAAAGAAGAATGGATTAACCCATTCTATCTCCCCGACAGTATTAAGTTAATCCAAAAACTCTTCGAAATCTAAATCTGTTCTCTTCTCTTCTTCTTTTTCCTTAATGCGATGCAAATTTAATACCTTTTTTTAACCCACAAAAATTTTCCACACTTTTTTTCAATAAAAAGGATATTTTCATGCGTTCAATGGCTTTTTTTACCATAAATTCGGTCCACAATCAGTGCGATAGCACCGTCGCCGGTGACATTGCATGCAGTGCCAAAGCTGTCCATCGTGATGTAGAGGGCAATCATGACAGCCTGCTGCTCGGCATCAAAGCCCAGGAATGTCTGCAGCACACCCAGTGCCGCCATGATAGCGCCGCCAGGCACACCGGGTGCTGCCACCATCATCACGCCCAACATCAGGATAAATCCGGTAAATTGCCCCAGGTCGATGGGCGCGCCCTGCATCAGCAACAATGCCACGGCACAAGCCGTTATTTTCATCGCGCTGCCCGACAGGTGGATTGTGGCGCACAGGGGCACCACAAATCCCGCGATGCCATCGCTCACACCGTTTTTCTTAACCTGGCGCAGCGTCACCGGGATAGTGGCTGCCGACGAGGAGGTACCCAATGCGGTGAAATAGGCCGGCATCATGTTATACAGAGCCTTGAAAGGGTTGTGCCCCGAGATGAGGCCAGCAATGCAGTATTGCAGCACAATCAGCAGGATGTGCATCACAAAGATGATGCCGATGATGGCAATGAAGACGTTGATGATGCGCCAAGCCTGTCCGCTAAAGGACATGTTCAGGAATATCGAGAAAATATAGAGGGGCAGCACGGGAATCAGTGCCACCTCGATGGTCTTGGTGATGATGTCGCGGAACTCGTCAAAGCCCTTCTTGAGGCCAGGAGACTCAAAAAACGAGATGCCCAGTCCCACGACAAAGGCCGTGATGAGCGCACTCATCACGTTGAGCAGTGGCGGGATGTCGATGGTGAAGAACGGCTCCAGGTCATCGGCTGCCGTAACGGCCTGAGCTGCCGTAGCACGGTCGATGAGGGCGGGGAACAGGCCGGAACTGGTGAAAAAACTCAGGAAACCCGAGAGTATCGTGTCGCCATAGGCGATGAGGGCCGTGATGAGCAGCAACCTGCCTGCCCCCTTGCCGATGTCGGCGATGGCCGGTGTCACCAGTCCCACGATGATGAGCGGGATGAGGAAAGACAGGAAATGACTGAAGATGCTGTTGAACGTCACAAAACAACGCACCGCCCACTCTGGGAAGAACATGCCGCACAGCACACCCAGGATGATGGCGATAATAATCCGCGGTAGGAGTCCTATTTTGGACAGTTTGATTTGGCTAAACATGGAATATTGTCATTTTTTGGGCAAAGGTAATATTTTTTTCCCTACATTTGCGTTAATTATATAAATGTGTATGATATCTATCACTAAATATGACCCCTCGATGGCAGCACGTTGGGACGAGTTCACCCGCATGAGCCGCAACGGCACATTCCTGCACTGCAGGGGTTACATGGACTACCACAGCGACCGCTTCACCGACTGCTCGCTGGTTGCCACCCGCAACGGCAAGTGGTGTGCGCTGCTGCCCGCCTGTGTGGACGGCGACACACTTTACTCCCACCGGGGCCTCACCTACGGCGGCTGGCTGGTTCCCGCCAAGCACTTTGACGCCACCATCATGCTCGAGGTGATGGATGCCGCTTGCATGTGGATGGGGGAACATGGCATCAATCGGCTGGTATATAAGCCCGTGCCGCACATCTACCACCGCTACCCATGTGAGGAGGACCTGTACGCACTGTTCCGCCACGATGCCACTCTCGTCGAGACCAATATCTCAACGACCATCGACCTGACGTGCCCGCTGCCACTGGACCGCGGCAACAAGAGTGGCGCCAATGCCGCCCGCAAGGCCGGCATCGCCGTGGGGCCAAGTGACGATTGGCAGGGTTACTGGCAATTGCTCTCATCGTTGCTGGGCGAGCGCTATGACACGCGCCCTGTTCACACCCTTGACGAGATGCTGCTGCTGCGCGGCCGTTTCCCTGAGAGCATCAAGTTATACACAGCCACGCTCGACGGCCAGTTGCTGGCAGGTGTGGTGATGTACCTCACGTCCATGGTCGCTCATTGCCAGTATATCGCGGCATCACCGCTGGGCAAGGACAGCAAGGCGTTGACACTGCTTTTTGATCACCTCATCGACATGTACCGCCAGCAAGGCAAGTACCGCTATTTTGACTTCGGCATCAGCAACGAGGACCATGGCCGTTACCTCAACGAGGGCCTCGTGCAACAGAAGTCCCGCCTGGGAGGTCGCGGCATCGTGTATAACACGTTTGAGTTAACAGTTAACAGTTAATAGTTAACAGTTAATAGTTAACAGATAATAGTTAATAGTTTAATGGCTAAAGGGCAGAGCAACATATCACGCATGGCGATGAAGGCGATGGGGCTGTTTGGGGGTGTCCAGGTGATGGGCATTCTGTGTTCCATCATCCGCACCAAACTGGTCGCCCTGTGGATTGGTCCCGTGGGCATCGGGTTGTTTGGCCTGTTCAACAATGCGCTCGAGATGATTTCCACAGGCACCAACCTGGGCATCCGCTCCAGCAGTGTGCGTGACATTTCGCAGGCTATCGCCACCCATGACCGCTCGATCGTCGCCCGCATGGTGAGGGTGGTGCGGCGCTGGTCGTTGTGGCTGGGCCTGGCGGGTGCGCTGCTCACGCTGGCGCTGGCTCCGGTGTTGAGCCGGGTGACCTTTGGCGACAGTGACCACATCTGGGGTTTTGTGGCATTGAGCATCGCTGTGCTGCTGCAAGCATTGACCAATGGTGAGTATGCCGTGCTGCAGGGCACAGCCCGCCTCAAACGCCTTGCCAGTGTCACCCTGTGGGGAACGATTGTGGGGCTGGCGGTGTCAATCCCGCTGTTCTACCTGCTGCGCGAGCGCAGTATCCTGCCCTCGATCATCGCCTATGCCGCCGCTCTGGCGGCCTTTGCGTGGCTGCTGCGCAACCGCGAGTATGCGCCCGCGCGCATCGGTCGCCGCGAGACCATCGACCTGGGGATGGGCTTTGTGCGCCTGGGCATTTATATGACATTGGGCAACTTTGCCACCATCCTGGCCAGTTATGCCTTCAACGCCTGGCTCAACATCCACGCCGGCACCGATGCCGTGGGCTACTATCAGGCAGGCTACACCTTAATTAATAAATACACGGGGCTGATTCTCACTGCACTGGGCATGGAATACTACCCTCGCCTGTCGCGTGTGGCCGACAGCCGCATGAGGCTGCGGGCCTTTGTCTCTCAGGAGATCAATGTCGCCATCTCGATCATGGCACCCGTTGTTGCCCTGTTCATCCTGTTGCGCGAGTTGGTGGTGTGGATCCTGTACACCCCCGAGTTTAACGTCATCCTCACGTTCATCTCCTGGGGGATGATCGGCACCGTGCTGCGCACCCTGTCGTGGTGCTTGGCATTCTCCATCCTGGCCAAGGGCGATGGCAAGACCTACCTGTGGACCGAGGCTGCCAGCGCTGTCATCAACCTGGTGCTCAACATCGTGTTCTACCAGTGGTGGGGCATCACGGGTCTGGGGGTTGCCTTCCTGGTTTCCTATCTGCTCTACACCGTCATTGTCGCGGTAGTCTATTTCAAGGTCTATCGCCTGGGCGTGTCGCGCTCGAGCCTTTATAACCTGTTGTGGACACTGGCTGTGGCGTCATCGATGATGATAGCCATGGAGGCCGGTTGCCTGCCCGCCGCCATCGCCATTGCCGCAGTGAGCGTTGTCGTGGCCATCAAGCTCATCATCGCCCTGTGGCGACGTTGACTTCCCCACCTCAAGAATATCACCAAAAACGGTAGTCGTTATTGCCAACATCGGTTAAATTTTAATAACAAAGCGTTATTTTATTAACAATTTGGCACATCAAATCAAAAATTATACCTACCTTTGCAGCGTTAAAACAAAAGTATTAACCACGAGGGATCTCATCAAGAAGAAGCTGAGATTCTTCTAATTTTTTGAATCTTAAAAATTTAAAAAACACAGTTTTATAGCATGGCTATTACTTACATGACACAGGAAGGCTACGACAAGAAGATGGCCGAACTGGCACATCTCGAGAACGTAGAACGCCCCGAAGTGGTGCGCGCCATTGTTGAGGCCCGCGACAAGGGTGACCTTTCGGAGAACGCTGAATATGATGCCGCCAAGGAGCGCCAGGGAATGCTCGAAGCCAAGATTGCCGAGTTGAAGACCCTGATTGCTTCGGCCCGCATCATCGACGAGAGCAAAATCTCGACCGACGAGGTGCAACTGCTCACCAAGGTGACCATCCGCAACCTCAAGAACAAGGCTCAGATGACCTACACCATCGTCACCGAGACCGAGGCCAACCTGCGGGAGGGTAAGATTTCCATCTCCACCCCCATCGCCAAGGGATTGCTCGGCCACAAGGTGGGCGAGAAGGTTGAGGTGCAGGCCCCTGCCGGAAAGATGAAGTTTGAGATTCTGAAAATCGAAGTATAAAACCTGAACGTTATGGCAAGCATTTTCAGTAAGATCGCCGCTGGGGAGATTCCCAGTTACAAGGTGGCCGAGGACGACCGCTACTACGCCTTCCTCGACATCAACCCCATGACCAAAGGTCACACCCTGGTTATCCCCAAGCACGAGGTGGACTACATGTTCGACCTCGATGAGGAGGAATATGCCGGGCTCTGGGCCTTTGCCCGCAAGGTTGCCATGGCACTCGAGAAGGCCGTTCCCTGCAAGCGCATCGGCATCGCGGTGCTGGGTATGGAAGTGCCTCACTGCCACATCCATCTCGTTCCCTTGCAGACCGAGAAGGACATGGCCTTCGGTGCATCGAAGCTCTCCTTGCCAGCCGAGGAGATGCAGGCCATCGCTGCTGCCATCGCCAGCAAGTTCTAAAAGGTACTACAAACAACCTTTTCATACTTCAGGACACCTGCCCCACCCCATTGCTGGCGGCAGGTGTCTTGATTTTGCGCCCTTTGCAATACTATCACATGAATAACACCCTTTTTTGATAAAAAATCAATTATCTGTAAAAATCCCCGCAAGTTTACAGTGTGAATCAGGAAAACCAGTTATCTTTGTATTTTACAATGATTCACCCTCCCCTCCGATTGAATTGATTTTGTTTCACCCCCAAAACTGGCAATCGAGGGAGTCATCAGAATAGAATCCACTATAGTGTAAAATTGTAAACCAGACAATTAAGATATATAACCAAAATACAAACATCATTTAAATCACTTGACTGAGTAATGAATTATTCCTATCAGAAATTGCTGATGCTCGGGTGGCTGTTTTTGTCATGCCGGGCCGTTGCACCAGCGCAAAACACGCCATCGGCCAATGATGCAGCCGAACGCATCAAGCTGGTGCTCGTTGACAATGCGAGCACCTTCAGGATGAACGCTGAAAAGAATGAGTATGTCAACACGCTGAGCATCACTCAGCCCGACGGAGACTACAATCTCACCGCGGGCCTGCTCCGAGGTGGTGACAACCACATCACCTTCCATCGTGTAGACAATGAGCTGAACGACAGCACGTTTGCACGCATCAACCTCAAGGCAGTGCCTATAGAGATTGCTGCTGCCACCATTGGCACTGCGACACTCTACACCGACAATCCGCCTTCTTACAATCAGGCGATCAGCCTCTCGGCTCCATGGACTGCCACCAACTGCTACATGCAGACCAACGGCACGGCCTACATCTCGTCAACGGGTTCTATCACCTACACGGTGCCCGCTGGATATGAGAACGCCACGATTGCCGTTTACATCTATGCGGGCTCGAATTACCGAGGCGGCTACTATGCCGTCAACAACACCGTCATCAGTGTCACATCCACAGGCTGGAAGAGACATGTGATTAAGGGCGTTAACAGTGGCGATATCATTACCATCCGGGGTGCGCAACAGACCTCCTCGGGTTATGGTTTATATGACTCGCCTGACATCCTGCAGATTGATATGGACTTGGTTCCTCCTGTGCTCCCTTCACCGCAGGCACTGTCAGCCCCAACGCATTGACGTTTACCGACAAGGCCATCGGCGTGAGCCACACCCAGACTGTGACCGTCACCAACACGGGTAACCAGCCATTCACCCCCATCATCAACACAACGGGGCTGCCCGCCGAGTTCACCGTCAGCGGTAATGGTGAGGTCACCGCAGGTGGAACTCTCAACCTCATTATCACCTACAGTCCAACCGACGAAGGTCCGCACACCGGTTCGTTCACCGTGACCATCGGTAACACCACCTATACGGTCACCGTCACCGGCAATGGCGTCAGGATAAGTAGTACAGTGACGAGCAACACTGTTCAGGTTCCCGTCTATCACAGTGACGTGACCATCGGCGCGCCCTACTCCAAGAGCCAGGTGGATGAAGGAGACCTGCACATGGAGCTGCCGGCCAATGTCACCAACAGTACCGTCAAGGTGCTCGTCAAGAGCGATAGCGAGATCAGCAACTATAACCTCTATCACAGCTCCGACGCCAACAACTGGGAGAAGGTTGCAATGGCGCAGCACAACGCCGACGGCAGCTACACGCCGCTCTACTTCAACGGCGACCCGCAGGGCGACGCTGTGAGCATGGCAGGTATTACCAGCCAGTGGATGACGCTGCAGGACATTGTTCCCATCGAGAACAACCCGGCCTTCTACGTCCCCGAGACCGAGGCCTACAACCTGGGGCGCACCCATGCTAACACCTACGGTGCCCACAGGGTGATGGCCACCTCGATGCTTGGCAGCACCACCGCCACGGTCACCGTGCATGAGAGCGGCGACAACCTGGGCTCGACCTGGGAGGTTACCGAGGGTGATGAAACCGTCACCTATTGCGCCTATATCCCCATCTTCAACATCGAGGGCAGCTTGCCCATCACAGTGGACGGTGTTTCCTACGAGCCCTACTTGTACCGCGCGTGGCTCCTCTGTGACAAGGCACACGACTTCTCGCGCGACACCGACCCAAGCCATCCCGCGCTCATCGACGGGCCAGCCCTGCCCAGCGTCTACCTGTTGGGCGATTGGAACGAGTCTCAAGCGCTGGCCAAGGGCGTTGAATTTGGTCTGGAAGCCGTCATCGGCGAGGAGTTTGTTGGCGATCCCGAGAGTCCCTCTCTACAATGTCAAGCCAGTGACTGCCTTTGGTGCTCCCATGGATTATAATGACCACATCAGATATATCGTGAGGTTCTACTACAAGAGAATCCCGCAGAGCAGTATGCTCATGTCGGGTTCCCACAAGGCACCAGTCGAGCAGGGCGAGTACTTCATCGTCGAGTATGAACCCACCAACGAGGAGATTGAGGTCATCACGGGTCTGGCAGCCATCAGCGTCGACAAGGATGTCGTCGATGTGACCTATGTTAATCCCTTGGGCATGATGTCACGGCAGCCGTTTGAGGGCATCAATATCATCATGACCCGCTACAGCGACGGCACCGTCACGACCACCAAGGTCATCAGGTGACAACATTGGGTAGTGACCTGTGTCACTTGTGAAGTGAGCCCCAAAAGTTTTTTGTTCAACTTTTGGGGCTCACTGGCTTGGGACGTGTCAGAAATGTTGTAATTTTGCAACATCTTAATGACTAGACACCGGGGAGACTATGAACACCATCTGGATTGTATTGCCTATCTTGACCCTGCTAATGTTTGAGTTGGGTCTGAACCTGAGCATTGCCGACTTTAAACTCTTTAAAAGCCGCCCGAAGCCCGTGATAGCGGGCCTGGTGGGGCAAATCATCATTCTGCCCCTGCTGGCATGGCTCATCGGGCAGGCCATGCACCTGGAGCCAATCTTCCTCATCGGCTTTGTGCTCATTGCCTGCTGTCCTGGCGGCAGTTCATCTAACGTTTTCTCGATGCTGGCCAAGGGTGATGTTGCCCTGTCGGTGTCGCTAACGGCATGCAGCAGCATCATCACGCTGGTCACCGTGCCCCTGATCATGGGATGGGTGACCCTGGCGGCAGGCAGTGCGGTGCAGGTTCACCTGCCCGTGGGCAAACTGCTGATGCAGAACATCGTGCTCATGTTCCTGCCCATTGTGGTGGGAATCATCGTCAAGAGGAAATGGGCCTCGGCAGCACAGCGCATGCACGAGGTGTTGTCACGCATCGCCTTCCCGGCCCTCATCTTCCTGGCCGGCGTGTTCTTTGTCCAGAACCGTGGCGCCATCATCGACAAGTTCGGCCAGTTGGGGCTGTCGGTGAGCGTGCTCATCCTGCTGGCCATGGCCAGTGGCGCAGCACTGTCACAGGCCATGCATCTCAATGCCAGGGAACGGCGCACGATAGTCATCGAGGTGGGCATGCAGAACGCTGCACAGGCCATTGCCATTGCCAGCAGCCCGATTGTTTTCAACAACGATGTGATAGCCATTCCCGCCATCATCTATGCCCTGATGATGAATGTGATTCTCATCACCTATGTTGCCATCGTCAAGCGACGCTAACCACCTCAACGCCACATTCTTAACCAGCAATGCAAAGTTATATTGAAATCAAAGTGCCCATCAGTTGGGATGAATCATGGTTTGTGGAGTTAAGGGAACTCCTCAATGATGTCAACATCAGGTGGCAGCGGGGATATTACCACATCACGATGGCCTTCCTCGATGACTCGCCACGTGGATTGGACCTGCTAACGGGCCTCAACCACACACTTGATGAAGCCGTCGCACCCACCATCACGTTTGACACCCTCGATGCCTTTGCCACGAGCGGTGGCCGGCGTCAAGTCATCCATCTCACCACCAGCCATGTTCCAACCGACTTCCAAGCCATGGTCGACGACATCCGCCGTCACCTCAAGGACAAGGGGTGCGTCATTCAGTCCGACTTCCGTCTTCACGTGACGCTGGGCCGCGTCGATGACCCCAGGATGAATGTGGGCAAACTCAAGCGCATCATTTCTCAAGTCGACCTGCCCGCGATGACCCTTACCCTCACGGATGTCGAGTTCCGCATCTTCCGCGGCAAGACCATCGCCTTGTGGCAACTCACGGACTGAGAAACACACTCAAGACGCCACGTCTAGCGCAGAAACAGGTCATAATATCGTGACTCGCCCTCGGCGCGTCCCCCACCCTCGGTCTTGAGGTGCCAGGACTGCTCATTGCTCCACCACAAAGAGTCGAGACGCGTGTCACCAACGGTGATAGACTTGAAATACCTCCATGCCGGCACAATCAACTCCTCACGGTACAGCCCCGACCATTGATGGCGAGCGACGAAACACTGTCCAGGCAACACCGTTGCCAAATAGATACTATCCTCGGGTAGCACCGTCAGCACCACGCTATCGCCCTCCTCGACAACATAGCCGTGATAGGAAGATGTCATGATTTGCCTGTACATGTCCACCAGCACCGTGTCCTCAGTCATGTTGCGCACCCTGTACTCCACCGACGACAAGGGGTCGCACGACGCCAGCATCGACAGCGCGCACAGGGCAATCGCCAATATCGGGTATCCTTTAATTCTCATTAATATCCTTTTATCTCTTTTTTTAAAAAACGGATGCCCCGCCAATTTATTGTTCATGCAGGAATAAGGCCCATCTGACGCAATACCTCACGCTAAGACGCTAAGACGCAAAGTTTTGCTGTTTCATAACATCAGTGTTCGGGGAAAACATCAATCTGGTCAATTCAAGTGTAGGGCCTCGCCTTGGCGTGGCCGCACAGGTGAACTACCCGAGACAGAGAGTTAACGCCAATTTGGCTGATTATTATGAATTTATGTATAATTCGAACTCGTCATCTGCGTTCAATTGATTGAAAATGAATAAAAACCCATCATTGCTGGAAACGGCCACGCCAAGGCGAGGCCCTACAGGCAAGGCACCTTTGTTACATTGAAGTACGATTATCTTTTGGTCAATAACTTATCGCCATGTCATCAACTTTTCCAGGACACTAATAGTTTTATAATGTCCGGTAAAAGCCCCTTAGGGCTGACCAGGGCTTAGGCATGGGTGCGCTCGGGACGGTTTTTTGTTAACAAAACTTATTGTTGAGGGCTGGTAGCATGGAGTTTGCGGGAATTGTAGTATCTTTGTAAGTTAAAAAGCAGAAATCACAGTAATAAAGAATGTCACAAGACAAACAGAACCAGATAGAGGAGCCCGAGGTGAATTCGGGTCAACAAGGCAGCGACTTTGGCGGATATGAGGAGTTGATCACGCTATCGCCACGTGAGCACATCCGACTGCGTCCCGGCATGTACATCGGCAAGTTGGGCGATGGCTCGCAGAACGATGACGGCATCTATGTGCTCATCAAGGAGGTCATCGACAACAGCATCGACGAGTTCAACACGGGCTATGCCAAGCCGGTCATCGACATCGACGTGGCCGACGGCATGGTGACCATACGCGATTATGGCCGCGGCATCCCATTGAACCAGGTCAAGGACGCATCGAGCAAGATGAACACTGGTGCGAAGTATGACACGCAGACCTACAAGCGGTCGGTGGGCCTGAACGGCGTGGGCATCAAGGCAGTGAACGCCTTGTCCACCGAGTTCTACATCCGCAGTGTGCGTGACGGCCAATGCTCGTCGGTGCTCTACGGCGAGGGCATCGCCAAGGAGGAAAGCGGTATCGTGAATGCCAACGAAGGCGAGGAGAACGGCACGATGGTGCGCTTCAAGCCCGATGGCAGCATCTTCAAGAACTATGAGTTCCACGAGGACATCATCGAGCAGATGATCAAGAATTACTCCTACCTGAACACTGGGCTCACGCTCGTGTTCAACGGCAAGAAGTACCACTCGCGCAACGGCCTGAGCGACCTGGTGAAGGAGAACATGACCAACGACCCGCTGTACCCTCTCATGCACTTCACCGGCGACGACATCGAGGTGGTCATCACCCATGCTGCACAACTGGGCGAGGAGTTCTACTCGTTTGTCAACGGCCAGCACACGACTCAGGGCGGCACGCACCAGAGTGCCTTCCGTGAAGCGTTATCAAGGACCATCAAGGAGTTCTATGGCAAGAACTTCGAGTACAGCGACATCCGCAACGGCATTGTGGCCGCCATCAGCATCAAGGTCGAGGAGCCCGTGTTTGAGTCGCAGACCAAGATTAAGTTGGGCAGCAGCGTGATGTGGAAGGACGGCCCCACTATCTACAAATACATCAACGACTTCATCAAGAAGGAACTGGATGACTACCTGCACAAGGCCCCCGAGACCGCCGAGGTGCTGCTCAAGAAGATTCAGGACAACGAGCGCGAGCGCAAGGCCATCGCCGGCGTGAGCAAGCAGGTGCGCGAGAATGTCAAGAAGGCGGCGCTGCACAACGACAAACTGCGTGACTGCCGCGTCCACTTCAACGACGCGCGTGCCCCCAAGGACAACGACCGCCGCGACGAGAGTTCGATCTTCATCACCGAGGGTCTGAGTGCAAGCGGCTCGATCACCAAGATCCGCGACGTGGAGACCCAGGCCGTGTTCTCGCTGCGAGGCAAGCCGCTGAACACCTACGGGCTCGACCCCAAGAAGGTTATTGTCAACGCCGAGTTTGCTCTGCTGCAAGCCGCATTGAACATCGAGGACGGCATCGAGGGACTGCGCTACAACAAGGTCATTATCGCCACCGATGCCGATGTCGACGGCATGCACATCCGCCTGCTGCTATTGACCTACTTCCTGCAGTTCTGTCCCGAACTGATCAAGACAGGCCACCTGTACATCCTGCAGACGCCGCTCTTCCGCGTGCTCAACAAGAAGGAGGCCAAACGCAAGAACCGCTCGACAAAGCGTGAAGCCAAGCCGCAGAAGGTGGAGACCTACTACTGCTACAGTGACGAGGAACGCTTGGCAGCTCTCAACAAACTGGGCGATGCTGCCGAGATTACCCGATTCAAGGGCTTGGGAGAGATTTCACCCGATGAGTTCAAGGACTTCATCGGTCCCGAGATGCGCCTGGACCGCGTGCAGTTGCGCAAAGAGGACTCGGTGAAGCAGATGCTGGCCTTCTTCATGGGCAAGAACACGATGGAGCGCCAGGGCTTTATTATTGACAATCTAGTGAACGAGGATGATGAAGACATCACAGTGCATTAACAATCAAGAGGGACGGGTCGCTTTGTTCCCCGGGTCGTTCGACCCCTTCACCCGCGGCCATGAGTCTATCGTGAGGCGGGCGTTGCCGTTGTTCGACAAATTCGTGGTCGCCATCGGTGTGAATGCCGACAAGCGGTCGTTCATGACTGCTGAGCAGCGCAAAATATTGATTCAAGGCATCTTCCAAGACACGCCACAGGTCGAGGTCATCACCTATACCTGCATGACCGTGGACGTGGCGCGCGAGGTGGGGGCCCGGTTCATCGTGCGCGGCGTGAGGCTCATCCAGGACTTTGAGAACGAGAAGCACCTGGCCGAGGTCAACCGCGACCTGACCGGCATTGAGACCATCCTGCTGTACACCCTGCCCGAGTACAGCCACGTGAGCAGCAGCGTCGTGCGGGAACTGTTCATGTACGGCCAGGACATCACGCCCTACCTGCCCGAGGGAGCCGACCTTTCGCAACTCCCCGCACCCCTAACCAAGTAATTTTTCAACCCAACCAAGACGACACAAAGTCATGAAAAAGATATTACTGGCCATCCCCTTGTGCATGGCCCTATCGCTCAACACCGTTGCCCAGCGCATGATGCCCGAGGCGTTGCAGAAACTGCTGAATGCCGAGTATGCCATCTCGACCTTGTATGTAGATACAGTGAGCGAGGACAAACTGGTCGAGGAAGCCATCAAGGGCATGCTCAGCAGCCTGGACCCGCACTCATCCTACACCGACGCCAAGGAAACCAGGGAGTTAGAGGAGCCTCTGCAAGGTGAGTTTAGCGGCGTGGGCATCCAGTTCAACATGAACCAAGACACGCTGTACGTCATCCAGACCGTTCCCGGCGGTCCCAGCGAACGCGTTGGCGTGCTGGCTGGCGACCGCATCATCATGGTCAACGACAGCCTTATCGCTGGCGTGAAAATGAAAAACAGCGATATCCAGAAGCGGTTGCGTGGCAAGAAGGGCACCCAGGTGACCATCAAGGTGAAACGCCCGGGCGTGAACGAACTGATCACCTTCCGCATCACACGCGACAACATCCCGATGCACAGCATCGATGCCTCCTACATGATTGACGAGCAGACCGGATACCTGCGTATCTCGCGCTTTGGAGCCAAGACCCACGAGGAAATGATGGATGCCCTCAAGACGCTCAAGAAGCAAGGCATGAAGCAACTCATCATGGACTTGGGCGATAACGGAGGCGGTTACCTCAACGCAGCCATCGACATGTGCAACGAGTTCCTGCAGCGCGGCCAACTCATGGTCTATACCCAGGGCGACAACTCACCGCGCAACGAGGCTAACGCTAACGGCTGGGGCGAATACCAGGACCTGCACATGGTGGTAATCGTGAACCAGTACTCGGCATCGGCAGCCGAAATCTTTGCCGGAGCGATGCAGGATTGGGACCGTGCTGTTGTGGTGGGTCGCAGGACCTTTGGCAAGGGTCTGGTGCAGAGGCCCTTCAAGTTTGAGGACGGCTCGATGATGCGCCTGACGGTGGCCCGCTACTACACACCCAGCGGACGTTGCATCCAGAAGCCCTATGCCCGTGGCAACAAGAAGGACTACGAGAAGGAGCTGTATGACCGCGCCAACGAGGGCGAATTCTACAGCCTGGACAGTATCCAGTTCAATGACAGCCTGCGCTACACCACTCGCCTGAACGGCCGCACCATCTATGGAGGCGGTGGCGTGATGCCCGACGTGTATGTACCCATCGACACCACCGAGTATTCCACCTACTACCGTGACCTCACGGCCAAGGGCATCATCAATCAGTATGTCATCAAGTATGTGGACACCCATCGCAACGTGATCAACCGACAATACAAGACAGTCACAGAGTTTGACAATGGCTTTGTCGTGACCGACAAGATGATGAGCGACCTTATCGCCATGGGCGAGAAAGACAGCGTTAAATTTGACGAAGAGAAATACCGCACCAGCGAGCAGTTGATCAAGGCCATCGCCAAGGGGCTTATTGCCCGTGACGTGTATAGCGACCCGGGGGCCTACAGCGTCATCATCAACCACCGCAACCACGACGTGCAGGCCGCCCTTGATGTACTCAACGACCGCGAGCGCTATGACCGTCTGCTGCGTGAAGGAAACCCCGAGTATGAGCGCCTCGTCAAGCGTCCGTAAGTAACTACATTATCCCATAATAAGTTAAGCACCCAATGAGAGGGCATCATGCCATAATCATCGGGTGCTTAATTCTTAACGACTTTTCTACCGCGATTACTTAGCGAGGCGGAATCCTAATGAGTAGCTGCGGCTGCCAGGTGCGGCATAGCTGCGCACGGTCACGCGGCTCTCGCCCTCAAAGCTGAACCAGCTACCGCCACGGGTCACGCGACGCATACCGGTTTCAGGACCAACGGGGTCGGTCTGTGCCTCGACAGCATAGGGGGCATACCAGTCGCTGCACCACTCTGCCACGTTGCCACTCATGTCAAACAGTCCAAGCTCGTTGGCCAGTTTGGCTGCCACAATGTGGGTGCCATAGTCCTCGCTGTCGCTACCCACAGCATAACTGTTGTTGAAGTACCAAGCGACGGAATCAATGTCCTCGTGGCCGGCATAGATGGTGCCATTGCTCTCAAGGCCACCGCGGGCAGCGAACTCCCATTCGGCCTCGGTGGGCAGGCGGAAGTTCCCACCTGTGAGTTCATTCAATCGAGTGATGAATTCCTGGCACTCTTCCCAGCTCACCATCTCAACAGGTCGGTTCAGGTCACCGGTGAAGGTGCTGGGGTTCGTCTCCATGACAGCATTCCACAGTTCCTGAGTCACCTCGGTCTCTCCGATACAGTAGGGTGACAAGGTCACCTCATGAGCAGGCATCTCATCAAGATTAGCAAAGCCGTTGGCAACGAGAGCGCTGTCAACACCCATAGTGAAGGTACCACCCTCGACCGCTACCATCTTGAAAGTCACGTCATTGACAGTAAAGATATTGGGATCGGGCTCGGAAGCGGGTTCGAGGTTCTTCTTCTGCAGGTTGTCAAGGAATGAGCTAACAGCCATCTGGAGATCTGCAAAATTCTCATCCATCACTGAGCTGCAGTCGAGCAGCAACATAACCAGAACGCTTGAATAGGTGTTTTCCACTTCGGGCAGACGGTCTGCCGAGAACTCGGTGCTTGCCTCCCAAGCATTCAGGTCTTCAACCCAGTACCACTCCTTGATGTTGCTCTTCTCAATAAGTTCATCGTTGTCGAGCTGGATGCCGTCAAACACCATATTAATGAACATGCCATCAACGACACTCGTGGCAGCGACGCTGTCACCAGCCGTACAGGTTAATCCCTTGTACACAATGTTGGTAAGGCTGCGATCCTTGAGAGAGAAAGTTCCCTCGATATAGATCTGAGAATCATCGACAGTCTCCTGGTTCACCTCGTCGAGGGTGAAGCGGATGCGTGTACCGGTTCCCACGCCCGGGAAAATGAGCGTCAGCGTCTCATAACGGTTGCGTCCCACCAATTCCTCGGCAATGCCACGGAATTTCTCGGGCAACTCGTTAATGCCTTCAATCTCCATCGCCTTAGCCGAGTCACTGGCCATCGCATAGAGGTTCTCACGGAACTTGTTGGCGTCCTTCACATTCTCGTTGAGCAGGCCCACTGTGTAGGACTTGATGGGACAGCCATAAACGCGTTCGTTGGCAATGCGCGAACTGATGGCCTCGGCATACTCGGACTCGGTCTCATACTTGTCGGTCATCATCAGTGAACCCTGGTCAAGGCCCTCAACAAAGGTAACCACTGCGACATGCTCCAGATTCCTGGGGCAACGAGCGTCGTTGAGAGCATCGAGCGCCTTGTCCACCGAGTAGTACAACAGGCGACCGGGCTGCGTTGTCAGCGATTGGGTAAAGGCGTTGAAGTCATCAACCGTCGTCGAATCAAGATAAGAGATCTCCTTGGTGGTAAGGGTCTGGTTGAACCCCATGATACCCAAGTAGTTACCAGTATCAACCATCACAATCTTGGGCCCTGTCAATACCAAGTCAATCAGGTAGTTGATGTCAGCCAGGTTCACATCGCCATCATGGTTGACATCACAGTTCGAAGTAAGGTTGTCAGACAACACTGCGTCAATCAACATATTGATATCAGCCAGGTTGACATCGCCATCAGCATTGACATCACCGTCGATGTTGCTTGAATAATGGCGTGGTCCTGCCAGCGCCATCACTGTTGATAATAAAATCAACGAAAAAAGAGTAGTCAATCTCATGTTCAAATATGTTTTAGTTGATAGGATTTTCTCATTAAAATGCCGCATAAATTATTCAACCTACAAAATTACACAGTTTTTAAGTAATTAACAAAGAAATCAACCACAATAGTTATTAACAATCTGAGTTTTTTCACCGAAACGGGCATCTTTTTAAGCAAGAAACAGGCGCAAGTTGTCCGGAATGGATAATTTTTTGTAATTTTGCGGCCCTTTAGTTATCAAAATACCAATGGTTTCAACAGTACATTTCATCGGGGTTATGCTGACAGTGGCGCTACTGATAGCAGTAAGCTGGCTATCAGGGCGCAAGGTGAAAGACGCTCACAGTTTCACGACCGGAGGGAACTCCGGCAGTTGGATGGTGTGCGGCGCATTGCTTGGCACTCTCGCCGGCGGCCAGTCCACCATCGGCACGGCACAGTTGGCGTTTTGTTACGGCTTGTCGGCATGGTGGTTCACCATCGGTGCAGGTTTGGGCTCATTGCTGTTGGGGCTGATGTATGCCGGGCCGTTGCGCCGCAGCGGCTGCACAACCCTGCTCGAGGTGGTGAGCCGTGAGTATGGCCGCAAGGCCGAGACCGTGGGTTCGATCTTGTTCCTGCTGGGAATCTTCATCAGCATCATGTCACAGGTGCTCTCGTCGTCGGCGATGATCAGCAGCCTGTTCGGCATTCCCACGCTGTGGGCATCGGTCGCGGGTGCGGCGCTCATCTTGCTGATGGTGCTCTTTGGCGGCATCCGCAGTGCCGGAGCCGGCGGCATTGTTAAACTGGTGTTGCTCTACCTGTGCTCAATTGTAGCCGGCATCGTGGTGTGGCACATCGCCGGAGGGTTGACTGGATTGCGTGACGGCATACACACCATTTATCACTCGCCCACCCTCGCCCAAGTTAACGGACTGACCGACGTGGAGAGCATTCACCACCGTTATGCCAGCCCGTTTGCCCGTGGCGTGTTCAAGGACTTGGGCGGCTGTTTGTCGCTCGTGCTGGGCGTGGTGTGCACCCAGAGTTACGCGCAGTGCATCTGGTCGGCAGCCACAACCCCCAAGGCTCGCCGTGGAGCGATACTGTGCTCGGTGTTCATGCCCATCATCGGTGCAGCCTGCACGCTTGTGAGCATCTACATGCGCGGCCACTACGTGACGGCCAGCGAATTGTCAGCCATGCAGGCCGCCGGCGAGGCATTGCCCGCTGGTCTGGGAGTCATCGAAAATTCCGCTCAGGCTTTCCCCGCCTTTATCCTCATGCATCTGCCGGCATGGTTGGGCGGATTGATGCTGGGAACAATGCTTATCAACATCCTGGGGTGCGGTAGCGGCTTGTCGCTCGGAGCTGCCACCATCCTTGTGCGTGACGTGTATGGCAACATCAAGCGACGCATGGGCATGACCGCCTCGCCGCTTTCTCAGCTGGCCCAGACGCGCTTGTCCATTATAGGCATCCTTGCTGCCGCTGTGATTGCGACGCTCATCTTCCACGGTACCTTCATCAACGACTTGGGATTCTTGTCGTTAGGGCTGAGGGCTGTTGCCATCCTGTTCCCGCTGTGCTTCGCCTTGTGGCTACCGGGGCGTTTCAAGGCCACTCACGTGTTGCTGTCGATGCCCGTGGGTGTTGCCATGATGCTGCTTGCCAACACCACCACGTTGCCAGGCGATGCCGTCTACTACGGCCTCGCCGCCTCTCTCGTCGTTATCCTCATCGGCAAGAAGTCATCAGCAATCACGTCGAGAGGATAAGGTCGATGAGGGTATTCACATCGGCGATATTCACCTCATTATCACCATTGACGTCACCCGTCAGGTTGACATTGCCAGCCAGGATCATGTCAATGATGGCGTTGATGTCAGCAACATTGACCTCGCCGTCACCGTTCACGTCGCCCTTGGGCGATGCACTCTCCTTGTAAACAAAACTGATGACCGGGCCATAGGCCGTGGTGTGGGTGTTGACGTCAAAGTCCAGGTAACTGGTCTTGCTGCGGGCATAGTAGGTCTCGCCATCGGCCATGAGCTTGCCGTTGACTTTTATCTGCTCTGCCGGCAACGTCGTCTCATAGCGGCCGTCCTTCAACGTCTCGATGAAGCGGTTGCGTCCCCATGTTGTCGGGCTGGTGGAAACCTCGACGACATAGGATGTGGCCCAGTGTTGAGGCTTGAGCGTGATGTGATCGCCCTTGAGCAACATGCCCCCATCCTGCGGGATGGCGAACAAGGCAGCCGTATGTGCCACCGAGAAGCGCACCACATTGCTGATCATAGTCTCGCCATCAACAGTAAGGAGGACACGCAGGAAATAGGTGTTACCTGGCTCAAAGGTGTCATCGGGAATCACAATGGATCCATTAGCCGATGTTCCCGTATAGATGATTGACGATGACGAGAAGGTGTCGTCGGTCGACAACTGCACGGTTGCCTCCTCGTTGCTGCCGCAGTCATACCACAACACATTGACGGGAAGTTCCAGGTCCTCACTGCCGTCGGCAGGTGAGGTGACTGTAAGCATCATGGGGGTGAAAGCGCGCACCTCGCTCACGCCGCTGTAGCAACTGTCGGAGCACGACTGCACTCGCCAGTACTGCTCTACGCCATGAGTCATCTTCTTGAAATCCAGCGCACTGACAACGGTGTCGGTCACCGTCATGCGCTCCAGCACATTGCTGAACTCGGGCGTGGCGGCAATCTCAACAATGTAGCGCTCGGCACCATCGACCTGATGCCAGGTGAACTTGAAGGGCGCATCGACCGTGGCACCATTCTCGGGGGCAATGAGCACGGGGTTGTCAAGTTGATCCAATTCCACACTCAAGAAGGCCGGTTCCCACTCATTACCCACGCGGTCGAGCACGCAGACAGCAAACTGGTAACCCTGCTGGTATTGCTCGGGTATGTCATAGGTCGTGTCATAGGTCATCCCCAACAGGTAATCGATCTGCCCAGTGAAGGTCGTCGTGTTCATCGTGATGGGGAAGGCATAGACCGTGTAACGCACGTTGTCATAGCCGTCCCACACCAGCCGGTTGCCGGAGCGGTCCAGGTTGTGCACCACACCGGGATTGTAGCCTTCCTTCCACGGCATGACGGGCGGCAGGGCTGGACGGGTGTACACCGTGTTCTTGAGGTGATGAGCCAGGGAATAGCTATTGTAGGCATACAGATACTTGCAGGAATAGAAGATGGTGCCGGGATTACCGTCGACCGATGAAGTGCGGTTGAACTCCACCTCGTCGGTCGGCTCCTTATACTGTACGGCAGTTGATGCATTATTCAGCCCTGCAATATAGGTAGAGATATACACCTGGCGCCCAAAATGTTCTGCTATCTGGCCCCACCACTGGGTAATCAAGCCATAGTCGTTGGTGCTGTGGCCAAAGGCCCAATAGACCTGGGGTGAGATGTAGTCGATGCTCTGCGTCTCGAGCCACTCCAGCGGGTCGCTGAAGATGCCGTTATACTGCCAGTCGCTGCCCGCGGGACAGGGATCCACGCCATGCTTACCCGCTACTGCCGAACTTGATGCAGCCACACCCGCGGGCGAGATGCCGTAGCGCACCTCGGGACGCGTCTCCTGAATCATATCATAGACGGCACGGACCATGCGGTTGACATTGTCGCGACGCCAGTCGGCAAACGAGAGCGACGTGCCCGAGGCCTGCCACTCACCATAGTCGGGAGCGGCAGCAGTGGTTGGGATGCCATCAGGGTAGAAGTAGTCGTCATAGAGGATGCCATCCACGTCATAGTGGGTGATGATGTCCCTGCACACGTCGACAATGCGGTCGATGGTACGCTGCTGGCCCGGGTCGAGGATCGTTGTCGTGCCATGGGTGAGCAGCCAGCCGTCCTCCTTGAGTTCGCGGTCATAGGCCGTATTCCAGTCGGTGCCCGTGCTCCAGCGATAGGGATTGACCCATGCATGGCACTCCATGCCGCGCTTGTGGCAGCCGTCCACGACATACTGCAACGGGTCAAAACCCGGGTCCACACCACGTGTTCCCGTCAAATAGCTTGACCACGGCTCGATACTCGACTTGTACATCGCGTCGCACATCGAGCGCACCTGGAAGTTGACCGCGTTGAAGTTATTGACCTGCAGCGAGTCGAGCAGGCGGTCCATCTGTTGCATCTGCTTGGTGGCTCCCGCCCCCTGCGAGGGCCAGTCAAGCCCCCAGACGGTGGCGACCCATGCCGAGCGGAACTCCCGTTTGGGTATGCCATAGGACCAGGCACACGTCATCGTGCCCGAGAGCAGCATGGCAACGAGCATCATTGTAAAATAGCGTTTCATAAGTTATCGAATTTTGGTTTATATTCTGTCGAACGGGATTCGGGCCAGCAACTCGCCGAAACGGTTGGCCCCTTCCTGCAACTGCCCCTCGACCATCTTGCGCAGGAAGAACGGCAGCTGCAGCTGCAACTCAGCCGTGCTCATCGTGGTGTCATCGGGCTGTAGCTCCAGGTTGATGACCATGTTGATGGGCACTGGGGACTGCGATGCGGTGTAGACCACGCGTTGCCCCTCGATGCTGTTGTCATGGTCGAGGGCAAGCGTCACTTCACCCATCGGTGACTGGATGGCGATGGAGTCCTCGGTAAAAGTTACCGTGTCAAGATGCTGACGCGCCTCGCCATCAATCTTGTCGGCGTGGGCATCAATCTGGTTCTTGATGAGTGACGGATTGGTGAGTTTGCTATAGATAGTTGCTGCATCACATGCGATGGCATGGGGAGCACTCTTGAATGTTTCCATATTCAATTTTCAGTTTTTAGTCAACGGTGTCAAAGCCAGCGGGAGCCCAATTCTCGGGGTCGCTGTGCCACAAGTTCAATGTCTCGGCATCGGCTTGCGAGAGGATGCCACAATCCATGGCCTCGTCCATCATCGTCTCAAAGTTGGTGAGTGTTACGATGGGTAACTTGGCGCGGCGCAGGGCCTTAGCCGCCAGGTTGAACTGGTAGTCAAAGATCACCACCACACCCAGCACGATGCCGCCCGCATCCCGCACGGTGTTGAGGCACTTCATGCAGTTATTGCCCGTGGAGAGTTGGTCCTCGATCAGGACCACCTTTTGCCCCGGCTTGATATCACCCTCGATCAGGTTCTCGAGACCATGATCCTTAGGGGTTGAACGCACATACACCATGGGCAGGGCTAGCGAGTCGGCCACCAGTGCGCCATGGGCGATGGCACCGGTAGCGATGCCCGCGATGACATCGGCATCACCAAAGTTCTCCATGATGAGTCGCGCCATCTCCACCTTGATGAGGTTGCGCACCTCAGGGTAAGACAAGGTCATCCTCAAGTCGGTATATATGGGTGAATTCCAGCCTGTTGCCCAAGCGAACGGGCTGTCGGGCTGCAACTTGATGGCACTGATTTGCATCAGTTTGCGTGCAAGCAAAGTCTCTAATTTCTTCATTTTGGTCATTAAAGGTTGAAAAGATGTGCGAAATTAGCAAAATAATTGCGGTTGCCGCCACATATCGATAAGAAAAAACCAAAAAACTTGTTAAAGCAGCAATAAATCCACCATGAAGTGACAAATTGCAACCCCACGTCGGAATGTCGATTCAAGTTATTTGCCGAATCAGAAATATTCACTAACTTTCCTCTATAAAAGTAGAACAAATTGCCCCGCAAATGCAGTAAAATCGGCAATATGTTGTGTCATAGGCGCATAGTGTTCCAGCACGACCTTGTTGCCAAAGCCGCCTTGATAAAAAGTGGTACTTTCCTCTTCGAGCTCGAAGCTATAGACTGGTCTTCATCGCCGCTCATGTTGTCGGTTAATTTGCGTACGGGGTCAAAGCCACCACAAAGTTAATAGCCTTTCCATGGGCGGTTTATCGCGTCTCACCCGTTAGTGGCGGGCGATTTGCAATCGGGGTCGAAGTCGCGGTAGTCGGTCTCATCGTGCAATACGTGCCACACCGCGATGAGCAGTTTGCGTGCCACGGCCACGAGGACTTTCAT
>ERZ842401.1226-NODE-1226-length-37284-cov-5.142470_pt1 | contig 37284 bp, 27 predicted proteins | sample MGYA00521270_ERZ842401 | MGnify/ENA primary metagenome ERZ842401 (study PRJEB31892, sample SAMEA3878208) | bioreactor metagenome | biome: Moose rumen | place: Sweden | collected 2011-10 | study: EMG produced TPA metagenomics assembly of the PRJEB12797 data set...
AGAGCGCGTCCTCGTCCAGATCGATCGCCGGGAGGCCGTACTCCGTCGCTTCCTTCGCCTCGCCGAAGGACAGATAAGTCTTGCCGTCGGTATAGACAAAACTTCCGGTGCAGGGGGCGATCTGGACGGAAATGTCTTCGGCTCCGCCCGGAATGTTGAAGGAAGTGGATACCACATCGACGGTGACAGCCGACTCGGAGGTCACATTCGTGTTTTGCGAGCTGCCGGAAGCGGCATCAGCGATGGCCTCGAAGATGTCCGACAGATCTGCGCCGGAAGCCAGCTCGTAATATTTGCTATATTTCTTTGTCCCGGGGCTTGACCAACCCGTCGCATCGGGGTAGTTGGAGGATACATAGTTGGCTCCACCCTGAACACCGAGGTTCCAACCCGGGTAGAACGTGTCTTGCGCCTGGGCGCTGATGGTGCCACCGCTGATGGTGAGCGTGCCCTCGCTATTGATGGCGCGGCCACCCTGACCGGTGTTGGTGAGCGTGAGCGTGCCGCCGTCGATGGTGATAGCCTTGTCGCTCTTCAGGCAGGAGCTACTCGTGGGATCGCTGCTGTCGGTGGCATCCACGCCGCCTGAGTTTTTCACTGTGATGACGGTGGTGGCCGAATTCTCATTGACGAGCACCGCGCCTTCAGCCTTCAGGCCTTTCGCGCCTGCGGCAGTCGTAGTGACGCTGAGCGTGCCACCGCTGACGGTGAGCGCGCCGGTGTTTTCCTCATCGCTCTCTACGGTACCGTCGTCGTCGGTCTTATAGCTCACCTGGATGCCATCGTCGCCCACACCGCTGATGCTGAGCGTGCCGCTCTCCATGAGGAAGTACTGATTGCAGTTGAGTCCGTCGCCGACAGCCTTCAGAATGTTGACAGTGCAGTTCTTCATCTCCACATACTCCTTGCTCCATACGGCGTGGGCGGTGTTGCCATAGACGTTGAGCACGCCCTTGCCCTTGAGTTCGAGGTGGCCCTTGCAGCGCAGACAGCCCTTCCAGTCGCCGCCGGAGCCGTCGCGCAGAGTGTTCTCGGTGTCTTTCTTCACCGAGAGGCTGATGCGCTTGCCGTTCTGAATGTTGATGGCGGGGCCGGAGGGATTGGTGAGCGAAAGGCCGTCGAGCTCGAGCGAAGCCTTCAGCGAGCCATCCATGTAGAACTCGCCGTCGGTGCTGGTGCCCGAGAGGGTGTAGGTGATTTCACTGGGCAGGTCGTCGGCCTGCACAATGCTGACATGGGCGCCCGTGACCGAGACGGTGAGATACTGCGCCACGTTGCCTGCCACGACGACGCTGGCCGACGTGCCATTGTAGCTGACGCTGACGGTGTTGTCGGCGACGTCGCTGTCGTCGATGCTGATCTGGCTGATGCTGCCGGTGTTGTAGGCTTTGCCTTCAATGGTCAGCGTGTTGCCGCCGGTGATCGTCATATCGCCCGTGTTGGCTGCCGAGTAGGCATAGGTAACCTGGCCGACGCGCACGTTCATGGTTTGTGCCGTGGCTGCGACGGCAGTGAGCAGCAAGAGGCTGATGGAGAGAGCTATCTTTTTCATACGCTTTTTACATGGTGTGGTGTAGGGTTGTTACTTCACGACGACCTTGCGTCCGCCCACGATATAGATGCCCTTGGGGAGGGAAAGCCTACCCCCGACCCCTCCCTGAAGGGAGGGGAGCTTGCGGCCCTGGAGGTCGTAGACGGAGGAATCCTCCATTTTCGATTCTGAATTTTCCATTTGCTGGATGCCCGATGTGTTGGAGAAGAACATCTTGCTGAGGTCGCTGAGTGCGAGTGTGGTCTTGGTGCCGTTCTGGCTGACGACCATGTTGCCGTCGCTGAAGGTGATGACGAGTCCTGAGGAAGCGAAGGACTGCTGTGAGCCGTCGCTGTGCTGCACGGTGAGGAAGGGATAGCCTTCGGCATGTGCCGAAAGGGCTGCTGAGGCCATGATGGCGAGAAGGAGAACGATTTTTTTCATGTTTGTATCCTTTCTTTTTTGCAAATAATTGATTTTCTGATTGATAACTTGCTGCAAAAATACGAGTTTTTTCTCGGAACGGCAAAAAAAATCAACGAAAACTGAAATACTGTAAACAAATTGTAATATTTCGGAGAGAGGAGAGAGGAGAGTGGAGAGTGGAGAGTGGAGAGGTTCACCGTGCAGCTGCTCTGTCGCTTAAATAGAATTAAGAACTAAAAACTATTAATAATTATGGGAAGAGCTTTTGAATATCGCAAAGCAAGGAAACTGAAACGCTGGGGCAGCATGTCCCGCACGTTCACTAAGATTGGTAAGGAAATCACTATGGCAGTAAAGGCCGGTGGTCCAGACCCAACAGCAAACTCTCGTCTGCGTGCCCTGATGGCCAACGCCAAGGCTGCCAATATGCCTAAGGACACCGTGGAGCGCGCCATCAAGAAGGCGAGCGACAAGGACGCTAGCGACTACAAGGAGGTGATCTATGAGGGATATGGACCTCACGGCATCGCCATCCTCGTGGAGACCGCTACCGACAACACCACACGCACCGTCGCCAACCTGCGCAGCTACTTCAACAAGAAGGGCGGCACGCTGGGCAACTCGGGCAGTGTGGCGTTCATGTTCAGCCACAAGGCCTACTTCCATGTAGAGCCTAAAGAGGGGGTGAGCCTCGAGGATTTGGAACTCGAGCTTATCGACTTCGGTGCTGAGGAGATAGAGCAGGACGAGGAGGAAATCATCATCAGCGCTGCTTTTGAGTCGAATGGCGACATCCAGAAATATCTGGAGGAGAACGGATTTGAGATTAAGAGTTCGGAATTCGTCTATGAGCCAGCCGACTATAAAGAGCTAAACGAGGAGCAGACCGCCGACATGGACAAGCTCCTTGAGGTGCTCGAAGAGGATGACGACGTGCAAAACGTCTTCACCAACATGAAAGAGGCTGGTCTTGAATAATTCCTACCGACGATAAAGCCGCATTCTGGAGACTTTGCGGCAATCTTTTGTCGATTCCGATAAAAGAAATTTGTAACTTTGCATGGGTGCTGCGGCGAAGTGATTTCGCTGCAGCACTGTTTGTAACTTAGTTTACTGAGTCCACTTGAAAAATAAAAAAAACTATTAGTGTTCGATAAACTATGTGGTTGCCGCTGGTTTCGGCTTGCACCATTGGTCTAACATAGAGGGGGAACTATTGCGTCCTAATCGCAGAATAGTTACTGTGACCCAAATTTTTCAAAATAAAACTAAAAATTTTAGCATAGATTTTGGAAGTTTCAATAATTTTCAATAATTTTGGGGCATATAACTAGTAATTGTTAGTATTTGTGGGTAATAAAGAGATAAATGAGATAATTTCATAATATTAATTAACTTTTTGTCTAACTAAAAAACTAAGCATTTATGAAAAAAGTTTTATTAGCTTTAGCATTATGCGTGTCTTTTAGTGGGATGGCACAATTGGTGAATGTGGCCTCGATCGACAAGGTCAGTATTCCCGAGAGTGCCGCCAACAAAGTTGCAGCCATAAGCCCCAAGGGTGATTATATCCTGGTGACTACCGACTACAACTACGGTCTCACTAAATATGACTTGAGCACTGGTGCGACTCAGGTGATTTCACAGTCGCAAGGTGCTGGTTTTGACGCACAGATTTCGGCTGATGGACAATCGGTTGTCTATCGCGAGAAATCTACCAAAAACCACTTGCAGATGACCGCCGTCAAGAGCAAGAACTTGGCGACCGGCGTCGAGCAGCAAGTGGTGAAACCTACCCGCAACCTGCAAGGTGTGGCAATCGACGGCAACACCGCTGTGGCTGTTAACAACGGCAAGGTTGCCAAGAAGGCTATCGCCGATGGTAAGGCACAGGTCAACTCTCCCGTGCTCTCTACCAAGAATTTCATCATGTACATCACCAGGGGCGGTAAGACCACAGAGCTAGCTCCTCTGGGAAAGGGCTATCGCTACATCTGGGCTTCTCTGTCGCCCGATGCAAGCAAGGTGCTCTTCTGCTGCAGCGGCAAGGGTGCATACGTGTGCAACCTCGACGGCAGCGGCCTTGTGTCACTGGGCAACTACCGCGCCCCAAAATGGATGGGCAACGACATGGTAGTGGCTATGGACTGCCAGGACAACGGCGAGGTGTTCACCTCGAGTGAGATTTTGGTTCTTGACCTTAATGGCACTAAGCAGGTGCTCACCGGCGACGATGTGATTGCCATGTACCCGCTACCTGCCGATGGCAAGATTGCGTTCTCTACCCCCACAGGTGAGGCTTATATTATTAACCTTAAATAATGGAGGAACTGAATCATGAAGAAATTTATACTTTTACTGGCAGCAGCCGTGGTGGCTGGATTTGCTTTGCAGGCAAAGACTGCCGATGAGTTCCGCATTTATCTTAACCCTGGTCACGGCAGCTATGGCGCCAACGACCGTCCAATGAAGACCATTGGCCACCCCAATACTGGCGTGCTCAACGCCGAGGGCACCACATGGCTAGACACCGACACCCTGGGATTCTATGAGGGACGTGGCACCCTGCCACGCGCTTTCGCTATTGGTGACTATCTGAAATCGGTGGGCGTGAGCAGCGAGAACATTGTTTATTCGCGCACCGCCAACGGCCCCTGGCCCTACACCACTCCCAACAGCGAATATGACCCTGACCACATCTACAATAAGAACCTCGCCGACATCTGCGAGGAGGTAGAGGAAGGCAACTTCGATATGTTCATCTCGTCGCACTCCAATGCGGCTACCGATGGAACAACCACCAACTATCCTCTGTTCCTGTATCGTGGCTATGACACAGGCACAACAGGCGACGCCGGCTACAACGGTCCCGGCGTGGAAGGCAGTGACGACATGGCACGCACCGTGTGGCCCTATCACCACATGGGCGAGATAGAGCCTCAGAGCCACTATAGCGTCACCAACATGAACGTGCGCGGCGACATCAGCTTCTATGGCAGCTACAGCACCGCCACACGCCTTAATGGCAACCAGTACAGCGGCTACCTGGGCGTGCTCAAGCACGGCGTTCCGGGCTATCTGCTCGAAGGTTTCTTCCACACCTATCAGCCATCGCGCCACCGTGCCCTTAACTTCGACTACGATCGTCTTGAAGGTATCCGCGAGGCTCGCGGTGTAGCCACCTACTGGGGATTCAACCTCACTGGTAAGGGCGAGATCGCAGGTACCGTTAAGGACATGCACGAGAAAATCGTCAACAGTCTCTACAACTACGCCTATGGCAGCGACGACCAATGGTTGCCACTCAACGGCGCTCAAGTAGTGCTCAAGAAAAACGGCACCGAGGTTGCTACCTATACCGTTGACAACGAGTGGAACGGCTTCTTCGCATTCTTCAACCTCGACCCAGGCAACTACACTGTGGAGGCTACAGCCGAAGGCTATAAGTTGCTCGAAGAGCCCATTGCGGCTACCGTTACCGCCAACAATACATGCTACTCATTCATCAAACTCGAGAACGAGGACTATGTTCCCGAAGAAGAGGTTTATGAGAACTATCCTGACCCAGCACAACCAGGTTACCTGAAACTCCCTGGCGAATTTGTGTTCACTCAGGATGAGGGTACTACCTACGATGGCATCGTGGGCACTATGGCTCAGGCATTGCAGTATGGCGACTCAACCATCGTTCTCTCTCACGAAGGCACACTTGCCCACCTCTACATCGTGGACAACAACACCAAGCAGGTGGTTAAGGAGCTTAACACCGAAGGATTATATACTCTTGATGCTCCAATCTTCTACAATCAGATTGGCTCTATTGCACTCAGTGCCGACCGCAAGCTTGTAGGTGTTACTGCCGTACGCACTTGCTACAATAATGACTATGCCGATGGATATCCACGCGGAACAATGCACGCTTACTATTGGGAAGATTTCGACTCAGCACCAACAGATTGGTTCTCTACTCAATATTCTTCTAACTGGTACAGGTCAGACTTAGGATTCGGTGTTGCTGTAAGTGGTCCTATCAAGGAGTGTATGGTATGCGTTCCTGCTCCTACCACTGGTTCAACACGTGGTATCCGTCCCGCATTCTTTGTTATACAGGACGGCAACGTGGTAAGCACCAGCCGTGCCAACGCACAAGGAACTCTTACCATGGTTAAGTTTGGCGATCCTCTGGCAACTGAGGGCAATGCCAGCAACTATCCTACCGAGAACTTCGGACGAATTAAAGTCGCTGTATCTCCATTCAACGACCAAGCATTCATCTTTGGTGGTTCTAAGACTGGCGAGCTCTATGAGCTTGAGGTCACTAGCGACGGACAAGTTCCAGCTGGCTACAACGTATTCACTGCTGATGACGAGCTGCTTGGCAACGGTATGCAAATCTTCAAGTATGCTAAACACGCAGTCATGGTAGCTCCTTATGGTGCCGCCAACGACGTGAAGGGTATCAAGTTCTATGATATTACCGATGGTTTGGCAAGCGCTAAACTCATTAACACTGTCAATACCGACGTTAACACCGCTGCCGACTTCGCATGGGCTGGAGCCACCGTTAATGAGGAGGACATCCACGCCTATCTCGTGGGCAGCGACGACTATGTGGTGAAATTTGCTACCGACGGCGTTGACCAGCCTAAGGTTAAGGGTATCTTCGCCTACGACCTGCGTTACAACCTCGATGGCGACAGCTACACCTTCACCTTCAAGGCTAATGATGATGCTAAGGAGGCTTATATCACCTTCCGCGACATCAATACCGATGAGGAACTTGCCACAATGCCAATTCCTAATGTTGTGCATGGTGCCAACGAAATCACCATTCCAGTTTCTGATCTTCCATCGGTTCCCGAGGGAGAAGAGGGTTGCGTGAAGATGCACTGGGAAATCACCCTTGTGGGCGACCCCATCGCACGCATCGACCTGCTCAACACACCCGACGACTGGCACAGCACCACTTCGCTCTTCAGCACTGTTGACAACTATCCTGAGAGCGACTACTTTGGACGCATCTATGTTAATGAGCGTGCCGGACAGCCCAACGAGAACAATGGTCTATGGATCTACGATCAGGATTGGAACAAGGTTAACAGCACTGTGCTGCGTGGCGGCCTTGACTTGCGCTCGCCTTACCGCGTGGCTGTAGCCCCCGACGGTTATGTATTCCTCGCCGACTGGAGCGATCCAGGTTCGGGTGTATTCATCATGGATCCTGCTAACCCCGAGGGTGAGTTCACTCAGTTCTTTGAGGGAACACGCCAGAGCGACGGTCTCTTCGTCAATGGTGACTACTTTACCGGAAGTTCTTCTACAGGCATCGGCTTCGTGGGCACTGGTGCCGACACTAAGATGTATGCTCATCTTGAGGACAAGGGCGAGTCTATCTATCTCTACAACGTGGGACAGCCCGACGGTACTATCGCTCACTCTTGGGGCACTGAACCCATCGCTACCGGTGTAACTATGGCAAACGGTAACGTGAGCATTTGCGAGGATCCCACCACTGGCGGTGTTTGGATTTCACAGGTTCGTGGTGCTGGCAACAACCAGGTTGGCACACCTTCGTTTAAGTATCTTGATCCCGATGGCAACGTAACCTTCAACTCTGGCGACCTGCTCGACCTCAGCGGTTCTCTCGGTGCTGGTCTGGCAGTAAGCCACGACGGCAAGGAACTCGTTCTCAACAACGGCGAGGGCAAGCTTGAGTTCTTCAACATTGAGTGGAATGAAGACGGAACTCCAGTTCTCACTTCTAAGGGTTACACCTATACCGCTAGCGTGCGCCGCACCAATGGCACAGGTCACACCAACTACATCTATCAGATTCACTACGACTGGGGAGGCAACCTCATCTGCTCTGGTGACCAGATGGGTGTTTACTCAATGCCTACCGAGAACAACCGTCACACTACTCCAGCCAAGAAGGAGTACATCGTGATGACTGGCGAAGAGCAGCAAAATGTTCCTGGCGATGTGAACGGCGACGGATATGTTACCACTGTTGACGTGACTGTACTCTACAACTACATCCTCAATGGTGACGACACCGACATGGTTAACGGCGACCAGAACAATGATGGCGCAATCAACACCAACGACGTGACCGTAGTCTATAACATCCTTTTAGGCAATGAAGAATAACAATATTTGAAATTGCTGAATATAAAAAAGATGCTGTGCGATTGTCGCACAGCATCTTTTATAGTTATCAGTTTCAGTTGACAAGTTGACAAGTTGACGAGCAGATAGAAAACCATTCTGCTTGTTTACTCGTTAACTTGTTTACTCGTTTACTCGTTTACTCGTTAACTTGTTTATTCAATCATCCCATCCCAGCAGTTTTCGGGCGCGGGCGAAAAGCAATTTTTCTATCTTGCTCAGTCCCTCTCCGCCAGGTTCTGCATTGTGACCGTGGCTTGATACCGAGCGTCCATCTGCTAATCTTGCGGCGAACGACCATGCATATCCGTCAAGGGGCTGAATTTCGGGCTCGTAGCTCACGCCATAGTCAAGCATCTTCTCCTCCTCGATTATTGCCAACGCCTCCTTGAGAAGCTGCTCGCCGTCGTCTAATACAAACTCTTTCTCCTCGGTGACGGTGCCTCTTGTCGCAAGCACCACCTTGCCGTTCTTGCGCTCCAGGCGCACCTCTGCCACAGGTTGCATCATCATTCCCTGATGTTGATACTCCACCATGTCGAGACCGCATCGTTTGCATTGTTCGTTCTTAGTCTGCATGTTTTTACCGGTCTTTTTGTTTTTAACTGTTTTCTCTTTACGAGTTGTGCTGCGGCGTTTCTTGACCTTTGCCTCAGCAGTGAAAGTGCCGCCCACCAGAGCCAGCGCAATCACCAATACTGTAATCTTTAAAATCTTCATAGTCAGTACTTCTTAAAATATTGATATTGGCTTCATTATTTTGTGAGAATAGCAATCAGCAATTCTTGTCCCACACCACTTCTTCCACATTGTCTGACACATTGCAGTAGCGGGCGAGAATGAAGAAGAAGTCGCTCAGGCGGTTTAGGTAGCGCTGGGCTAGGGGATTGAGGGGCTGCCGGGTGGCTAGTGTCACCACGCGGCGCTCGGCGCGACGAGTGACGGTGCGGCAGATGTCGCAGCACACTGAGGCTTTGGTGCCTCCAGGCAGGATGAAGCCGCGCATGGGGGGCAGCTGTTCGTCGAGGGTGTCGATCATCGCCTCCACCGCTTTAACGTCGTCGTTGCTCAGGCCATAAACGGGTGCCTCCACATCGTTATGCTCTGTGGCAAGATAAGCTCCAATGTTGAACAGTTTGTTCTGGATTTTGAATATTAGCTGCTCGATTTCATCATTCGTGCCTTTAATGGCATTTGCCAGCATGCCGATGTGGGCGTTAAGCTCATCAACAGTGCCGTATGCCTCTACGCGGATGTCATCTTTTGCGACGCGCTGGCCGCCAACGAGTGAAGTGGTTCCTTTGTCACCTGTTAAGGTATATACTTTTGATTTCATAGTTTAGTAGAGTAGTAAAATAGTTGAGTTGTAGAGTAGTAATAGTTATTTAGTGCTAATCGTTGAAAGTGTTGTGATTAGTTCTTGTGAGTTGTTGACTAGGATTGAGCTGGCAATGAGTGGGGAGCGCGAGAATTGCGACTGGGCGGTGAGCGCAAGTTGCTCGGCGATAGGCGAGTACATGCCGTTGTGATTGACCACGATGATGGGGCGGTTGCTACCTTGCTCCACGATACCCTCTACCATTAAATGCGAGAGTGTGGAAATCCACTCGTCGATGGTGCCCAGTCCGCCTGGCAGCACCACAAAGACATCGCCTAGGACAATCAGTCGTGACTTGCGGTCGTTGAGGTCACGGGCAAGCACAAGCTCGGTGCATAGCGGGTCGGCACGATGCGCAAAAAACTCGGGCACGATGCCCACAATGCTCTCGCAGCCAGCATCATGCGCCACTTGAGCAGTGATGTGCATGAGACCTGCGTTCACTCCGCCATAGACCAGCGAGTGAGAGCCTTCACCTATCCACCTGCCCAAATCGGCAGCGATGTCGGTAATCTCCCTCGGCAGGTCATTATTAGCTGAGCAATATACGACTATGTTCATTTTTCAGTGTAAAGTGAACTAATTGGGGACGGTTCTCTTTTAGTTCATTTTTTGTTCTTCTTTGTTTTCGTTTTCGTTTTAGGTTTTTGTGGCATCAATCGCAGGATGAGTGCCGAGCGTGCCGGGATATATAGCTTGAGCCATCCCAGTCCTGCACTGTCGTAGAGTGGGTCAGGCTGGGTGAGGTGCTTCACCTTGTCGTCAACGTTGCCATATCCGTCGTAACGTGGATTGTCGCTGTTAATCACGCCGTGATACTCTCCTGCCGGAGCGAGGAACCCGTAGTCGCTGAACGACTGCACCGGATTGAAGTTGAACACAAACACCAGGTCGCCACGCATGAAAGCGAGAATCTGGTCGTCGTCCTTGTCCCAGAGTTTGCGGATGGGCAGCGCCTGGAAGTTGTGGACACCGCCAATGAGGTGCATCACATCGTTGTCCCAGTTGTTGAGGAACTGATACTTGAGGTCTTTGCGATCGACGAGGTCCCACTGCCTGCGGGCGTACTTATAACTCCATCCGTTGCCGTCGCGCGGGAAGTCGATCCACTCGGGATGTCCCCACTCGTTGCCCATGAAGTTGAGGTAGCCGCCGTTGATAGTCGATGCTGTAACGAGACGTATGAGCTTGTGCAGCGCAATGCCTCGGCTCACCACGCCATTGTCGTCGCCGGTCATCATGTGCCAGTACATCTCCTTGTCGATGAGGCGGAAGATGATGGTCTTGTCGCCAACCAATGCCTGGTCGTGGCTCTCGGCGTAGGAGATAGTCTTCTCGTCGGCACGTCGGTTGGTGAGTTCCCAGAATATAGAGGTAGGCTTCCAGTGCTCGTCTTTCTGCTCCTTGATGGTCTTGATCCAATAGTCGGGAATACCCATCGCCATGCGGTAGTCAAAGCCTATGCCGCCGTCTTTCACCTTGCGTGCCAGTCCTGGCATACCGCTCATCTCCTCGGCAATGGTGATGGCATGAGGATTTACTTCGTGGATGAGTTTGTTGGCAAGGGTGAGATAGGTGATGGCGTTGGTATCCTGATTGCCGTTGTAGTAGTCCTCATATCCTCCAAACGCCTGACCCAGACCGTGGTTGTAGTAGAGCATCGACGTGACGCCATCGAAGCGGAAGCCGTCGAACTTGTACTCCTCGAGCCAGAACTTGCAGTTGCTCAGCAGGAAGTTGAGCACCGCGTTCTTGCCGTAGTCGAAGCACAGCGAGTCCCAGGCGGGATGCTCGCGCTTGCCGTCGCCATAGAAGTATAGGTCGTAGCTGCCGTCGAAGCGTCCCAGACCCTCCACCTCGTTTTTCACGGCGTGGGAGTGAACAATGTCCATAATCACTGCTATGCCTCGCGAATGAGCGTCGTCGATGAGGTGCTTCAGCTCCTCGGGGGTGCCAAAGCGGCTCGATGCGGCATAGAAGCTCGACACGTGGTAGCCAAACGACCCATAGTAGGGATGCTCTTGAATCGCCATAATCTGGATGGCGTTGTAGCCGTCGTCGGCGATGCGAGGTAGGATATTCGTGCGGAATTCCTCGTAGGTGCCCACGCCCTCGCGGTTCTGAGCCATGCCTATGTGGCACTCATAAATGAGCAGCGGCTTCACATTGGGCTTGAAATTCTTTACTTGAAACTCATATTTCTCCTCGGGGTTCCACACCTGAGCCGAGAAAATCTTGGTGTTGTCATCTTGGACAACACGGGTTGCGTAGGCAGGAATGCGCTCGCCTTGACCGCCGTTCCAGTGGATAGAGAGCTTGAACAGGTCGCCGTGTTTCATGCCGCGGTCGGGTAGGGCGATTTCCCAGTTGCCGTTGTCGAGAGCTCGCATCTTGTAGGGCGCGCACTCGGTCCAGTTGTTGAAGTCGCCAATCACGAAAATCTCGGTGGCGCCGGGTGCCCACTCGCGTAGCACCCAGCCTTTGTCGGTGTGGTGCAGGCCGTAGTAGTTGTAGGCGTTGGCAAAATCTACCAGTGAGCCATTCTCGCCAGTGAGCTCTTTCTCTTTGTTCAAAAAATCGTTGTGACGCCCCACGATGGCTTCCTCAAACGGTTCCAGCCAAGGGTCATCCTTGATGATGGAGAGTGTTTTTTTCTTCATAATATATATTTATAATGTGTAGTCGATGAAAATCAATGTTTGGTGCAAAAATAACAAAAATCAATTACGTTTGCAACATTTTTTGCAGTTTTAGAAATTTTCTTTAATTTTGTGGGCTAAAACTAACGGTACGTTATGTAAATTTCCACTATTGCAAAAAGATAACATCATTGCACCATGATGAAAGAAAATACAATCAAGATTTTTGAGGAGAGCTTCCGCAACAATTGGGAGCTGCCGGCACTTAGTGACTACAACACCAAGCAAACTCTGACCTACGGCGACTTTGCTGAGCAGATTGCACGTTTACACATTATATATAAAGAGTGTGGCATCAGGCCCGGCGACAGGGTGGCGTTAATAGGTAAGAACACCCCCAGCTGGGTAGTGGTGTTCATTGGCACCATCACCTACGGAGCTGTGATTGTTCCCATCCTCCAGGAGTTTAACCCACGCGACGCCCAGCACATAATCAACCACAGTGAGGCGAGTCTGCTCTACGCCAGCAATGCGATATGGGAGTCGTTTGACTTCGACAATATGCGTCACATCCGCGCCGCCATCTCGCTAGACAACGGCAAACTTTTAGCGCAGAAAGAAGAAGAGGATGTGGAGTCGGTACTCGAAAACATTGACGACCTCATGCAGCAGGCTTATCCCAACGGCTTCACCGCCGCTTGTATCAACTACATTGAGCGCGGCAACGACGAGCTCATGGAGATCAACTACACCAGCGGCACCACCGGCTTCAGCAAGGGTGTGATGCTCACCGGCAATAACTTGGCGGGCAACATTGTGTATGGCATCAACTCGCAGCTGCATCGCCGTGGCACCCGTGGCGTGTCGTTCCTGCCGCTGGCTCACGCCTATGGCTGTGCCTTCGACATGCTCACCCCGCTCGCTGTGGGGTCACACATCACATTGCTGGGCCGCATCCCCGCCCCCAAGATTATTGTCAAGGCGATGCAGGAAATCAAGCCCCATTTGGTGATTTGTGTGCCTTTGGTGCTGGAGAAAATCTACAGCAAAATGATTGTACCCATGATTAGCAAGACCAAGCTGCGCTGGGCACTGGCAGTGCCTTACCTTGACCGAAAGATTTATGACCAGATACGCAAACGCCTGATAGAGGCATTTGGCGGAGAGTTTGAGGAAGTGATAGTGGGTGGTGCTCCCTTCAATGCCGAGGTCGAGGAGTTTCTCTACAAAATCAAGTTCCCGTTCACCGTGGGCTACGGCATGACCGAGTGTGCCCCACTGGTGAGCCACACCCCGTGGCGCGAGTTCGTGCTGCACAGCGCGGGCCGTGTGCTTCCCGGCATCATGGAGTGCAAGATTTTGAGCGACGACCCAGAGAACATCCCCGGTGAGATATGCATAAAAGGTGAGAACGTGATGAAGGGTTACTTCCACAACACCGAGGCCACCGACAAGGTGCTGCACGAGGACGGCTGGCTGCACACCGGCGACATGGGTACCCTGAGTGCCGACGGCACCGTCTTCATCCGTGGCCGCCTCAAGACCATGCTCTTGAGTGCCAACGGGCAGAATATCTACCCCGAGGAGATTGAGGCTAAGCTCAACAACATGCTCTATGTGAGTGAGAGCCTTGTGGTGGATCGTGACCACAAACTCATTGCCCTCGTCTATCCCGACTACGACAGCATGGATCGCGATGGCTTCACGCGTGACCAGCTGCCGGCACACATGGAAACCGTTAAGGCTGAGCTCAACAAGCTCGTGGCACCCTACGAGCGCATTGCGCAAATCGAGATTATGGTCAACGAGTTTGAGAAGACACCTAAGCGAAGCATAAAGCGATTCCTCTATCGATAGGCTTTTTTTACAAAAAATCGGGCTTTTTTCTATTATATTGATTTGTAAACAATATTTAACACAATATTAAATAAAGCAAAATTTCTTTATTTAAAACTCTGATAATTTGGACTTTAAAAATATATAATTTGGTAAATATGTGTTAAAATTGTATTTTTTGAAAAAAAAAACGATAAAAAAAAGTTCAAAAAAGATTTGCATATAAATTTTTTGCTATAAATTTGCACCGTTTTTCGAAACAACCAAAAAGAAAATTATTTATTGTTTTATTATTTAATCTATTAAAATTTTTAGAAATGAAAAAGTTAGTTTTATTAGTTGCTGTTATCGCTAGCGTAGCTCTGTTCTCTTGCACTGGTACTGAGGGTAGCAAGAAGAGTTCTGATTCTGTAGCTTCTCAGCCCTCAAACACTGAGACTACTGTTTCTACTCCAGAGAATCAACCCTCAAACACTGAGACTACTGTTTCTACTCCAGAGAATCAGCCCTCAGTAACAGAGGAGCAGCCCTCAACAGCTGAGAATCAGCCCTCTGTAACAGAGGAGCAGCCTTCACCAGCTCAGGCTCAATAATAGCGACTAGCTAAAAAGCTTTGAAGCTGTTTTCCACGCATGTGGAGAGCAGCTTTTTTTGTGTTTTGTAAAAAAACAGATGATAAAGCGTGATTATCAGTTTTTTTACTATTTTTGTAGCAAATAATAAAACTATAACAAAAAAATAGAGCTTATGAATAAATTAACTAACAGCATTATGCAGCTAGTTGTTAGTTTGATGGTTGTACTTAGTCCCGCATCGCTATGGGCGACAGTAGGCGACGTGAATGGAGACAATGACGTCACAGTTGCCGACGTCACAGCCATCTATAACTATCTGCTCAACAATGACCAGACCTTCGTTGCCACTAGCGATGTTGACGGCGATGGCTCAATCACTGTTGCCGACGTGACGTTCATCTGCAACATCCTGCTCGGAAACGTGGTCATAGATAACTAGGAAGAACTCTTCAACCGTTGCTATGCCACCTTGCGCAGCGAGGAGCCAATTACCCGCTACGGCAGGCATCTACAAGGTGTATTTCAACGACATCACAGGATGCTACCTGTTCACGCCCACAACCTCTCAATATTAATAACACATCCTCTATACCCCACAAAATGCGTCTCGGTAATCACCTGCCGAGACGCATTTTATGAGAAAAAAATTTTTTTTCAAAAAATGATGCAGTAATTTTGCACCTTCGGTGTTTATATAATGCTCATCATGATGAAAGAACGAGATATTTGTCGTGGATGCAAGCGGGGCAATGCTGTTGCTCAGCGTGAGCTATATGATAGGTACTCGCCTAATCTGTTGGCTGTTATCTATAGATATGTGGGCAATGACGACGATGCCAAAGACGTGCTGCACGACACCTTCGTTAAAGCTTACACCATGATTGACAGCTTCGCGTGGGCAGGGGATGGGTCGTTGCAGGCGTGGCTCACACGCATCGCCGTGAATACCGCTCTCAATTTCCTGCGGAGTCGCAAGCGGCTGAGCGCATTGACTATTGACACCGCCGACCTCGACGACCCGCCGCCCGAAATGATGGAGGAGGCTACAGTGACCGAAGTCAACAGCCTCGATGCCAGCACCATCCTCGAGATGGTGGCAGAGCTGCCCGACGGCTACCGCACAGTGTTCAACCTCTACTGCCTCGACGGTTATTCCCACCGTGAGATTGCCGAGCAGCTTGGCATTAACGAGAAGTCATCATCATCGCAGCTGGCGAGAGCAAAAGCTCTACTGGCACAGAAGATTAAGAATTACATTAACGAGCACAACAATTACAACCACTATGAGCAACAATATAAATAACAATGACTGGCTTGACGCTTTAAAGCAAAAAGCTCAAGACGCCACCCGCGAGGTTCCTGAGGGAACATGGGAGGCTATCGCCGAGTCGGTCAGCAAGCAGGCACAGCCAGTGCGGCAAGCGAGGATTGCACCTCGCCTGTGGCGCGCCGCCGCTGCCGCCGCTGTTGTTGCCATAGTAGCAACTACTGGATTCTTCCTTCATAACAACAAGAGTGACGGCACTGGTAATATGCTAGCGTCGGGCACAAAGGGAGATGACATTCCGTCGGTAGTTAGTGACTCGCCTGCCTATCAGCGCCCTGACGTTGCCGATGAGCCGCTGCTAGCGCAGGACAACAGCACTCAGCCACAGCAGTCGCAACCGTCTTTGCCGTCCGTCTATGACCGAGCGCCAAGGCATGATTACAAAGAAGGCAACACACAGCATAGTACAGCCGACGAGACCGATATTATCAATAATGAGCTGCTTGCCGCCAACTTCAATGAGCCTATCGACCTTGCCGATTATCCTAATGAGTTTGACCCCGAGAACTACTACTACGACATCGAGACCATGCTGGCGCTTGAGGAGCTATATAACCAGTATGACAACGCCATGAACCAGGATGCGATGGAGCCGTGGAAGAGTTACACCGACAGCACCTATCAGCAGTATCTCGTCTATGACGCTAACGCTCGGCGTGTGGCACGCGAGAAAATGGCGCTTACCAAGCCCGGTAGGAAATCAACCATGCTCTTGGCGGCCTACGGAAACGGACTTGTCTCGGCCGACCGTAACAGCAGTGCCAATGGATCCTCGGCACCGATGCTGCTGGCACCTGCCACGCCACCCCAGGGCATGATGCTCGCTCCGGCGATACCAGGTATGACTCCCAGTGTAGCACCGCCCGTCAACTACGACTACCACCATCACATGCCTCTCACCTTTGGACTCACTTTCACCAAGCGCATAGTAGGGAACCTCTATGGCAACGTGGGTCTCAACTTCACCTCTATGAGCAGCGATGTGACCCCCGACAATGGCGGCGACACATTTAAGCAGAACATCAAGCTGATAGGTCTGCCCTTTGGTGTGAGATGGAACTTCTGGCGATACAAAGGGCTCACCACATTCGTTGGCGGCGAGGGAATGGTCGAGAGGGTGGTTGATGCCTCATTTGGCAAGGATGATGTCACCATCAAGCGCTTGCAATGGTCAGTACACGCCACAGCAGGGATGCAGTACAATTTCACCAAGCATGTGGGTATCTACATCGAGCCTAAACTCTCGCATTACATCACCACCATGCCGCTCAACACCCTGCGCAACGAGCATCCCTTCAACTTCAACCTGCAGATGGGACTCTCGGTAGATTTCTAAGTTTGGTTGATGGGACCTATTCAGCGATGTTATCACTATCAAACAATTGCAAACAATTGCAAACAAAAAATCAGACGATTAGAAACGACTAGAAACAACAAGAAATTTTTGTTTCGAAAACAAGATTTTTTGTTGAATTTGTTCCTCCTTGTTGAGTTTGTTTGATGATGATGTAAGGAGAATAGTCTTTAAAAATGTTAAAATGCGACTGCTTGATGCAGTATTTTCATAGAGCCTGTGTTTATAGGGCGTAAACACATCCAATCCATAGCTTTTTTTATGACAGAAAAATAGATTCAGGAAGTATTAATTACGATGGTTATATTATTTCTCGCATAATCTTTAGTTGTTGATTTAGAATAACTTCATTTTACTCTTTTTATTTGCAATAGTATTGAGGCCGAGTTGAATTTGTGGTAAATTCCTCGGTCTCGCCATTATTTTGAGATAGGAGTGGATAGGAGTAGCTAGGAATGGCTAGGAATAGCTAGGAATAGCTAGGAATGGCTAGGAATAGTTAGGAATAACTAAGAACAACTATTAACTGAAAATTGTTTCTAATCGTTTCTGGTCGTTTGACAAAAAAGTCAGTATTCCACCTCAATGGATTTGTTGCGCCAGTATTTGGCTTGGTTTTCATCTATTTCCACTCCCCAACCGTAGGTGTAGCAGTCGGCGAGGGCGAGCTGCGCCGCCAAGTGCCCTTGTGTCGCCGCCATGCGGAACCACTCGACGGCATACTTGGGGTTGGCATCGGTGTCCACGCCCTTGAGGTAGAGCATTCCCATCTGGTACTGTGCCTCGGGGTCGCCTTTGTAGGCACGCACACGGAGATTGGGTTGGGAGTCGTCGTTGTTAGTGTAATCGCCGTTTGGCTCGAGAGTTGTATCATCGATATAAGTGATGTCGGCAGGACTGATGATTTGGGTTTTCTCTTCCTCTTCGGTCTTTCCGTAGTAGTCGTGAAGGATTAGTCTGCCGTTTCGCATAGTCCAGTCGCCGAGCAGGTCGATGACATTAAGCCCCAGCAGCAGCGGTGCCTTTTGCGAGACGGCGATTATCGCCTCCACATTCTTCAACAGCCGGTTTCCCACTTTCACTTGCTTAAGTAAAACAGTGGCGTTGTTATCTACCACGCCGTTGGCGTTGCGCGTTTGCGTGGTGCCCTTAAAGTCGTTGCGTGTCAAGGCTTGCTTTGCCAGCAACTCGTTGGCAAACTCCTGCGAGAGGCTCGTCTTGGCGGCTCCGGTGTCGAATATGAAGTCCTTCTTCACTCCATTGATGACGCAAGGGATATAATACACTCCGCTTTTGCGCTTCATTTTCACGATGTGGTCACCTGCCGAAGTACTGATTGCCACGGCGACAATCAAGAACAGAAGAATGCCAAGCCGCTTGGCTTTATCGTAGGAATATTGATGAAATATCATGTCTTTCTTGTTTTTTATTGCACAAAAGTATCATTTTTTTCCCACTCATGCAAAATGTTGCCTCAAAAGTTTAGAAAAGAGGTTTAAAAACGCAAACGTTTGCACCTTTTTTGAAAGAATATATAAAAAAAATTAAGATTGCATTGCTTGATAATTAGTAACTTTGCTTGCCCTATTAGCCAAATATAATTTATAAACTATATCAACAATGAAAAAATTCTATCTATCATTAGCATCATTGGTCATTGCCATCAGCGCAATGGCTCAGGGGTGGCCCGCCAACTATGGCGGCATCATGCTGCAAGGGTTCTATTGGGACAGCTACGACTACACCAAGTGGGAGAACCTCACGGCACGCAGCGAAGAGCTAGGTTCCATTTTCGACCTGATTTGGGTTCCCAACTCTGCCATGACACGTGGTGGAAACACGTTCCACACCATGGGTTATATGCCTTACCTCTGGCTAAGACACACCACTGTCTTTGGCGGTCAGTCCAAACTCGTGAACATGATTCAGACTTACGGTGCCATGGGTACCGGCATCATCGAGGACGTGGTACTCAATCACAAAGATGCTAAAGCCAAGGAGGGCGACGGCTATCTCACCTTCCAGGACGAGACGGCAGGCACCTATAGCGTCACCTGGGACAACGAGAACTACACTGGTATCGTGAGCAACGACGATGTGGAAGGCGGTGGCGGCAACCCCGACACTGGCGAGGGCTTTGACGGTGCGCGCGACCTTGACCACACCAACGCACTGGTGCAGCAAAACTGCATCACCTATCAGCGCTTTTTGCTCGACTCGCTGGGGTATGTGGGCTTCCGGCTCGACATGACCAAGGGCTACGCTCCGCAGTACACCGGCAAGTATAACGCCGCCACTAACCCCATCTTCTCGGTGGGCGAGTACTTCGACGGCAACACCGACCTGCTCAAGCAGTGGATTAACGGCACCAGTGTGAACGGCGCCATCCAGAGCGGCACCTTCGACTTCGCCTTGAAGTTCGCCATCAACGACGCCTTTGGCGGCGGCAACTGGGGCGCGCTCGACTTTGCCGGTCTTATAGCAGACGAAAACTACAAGCGCTATGCCGTGACCTTTGTCGATAACCACGACACCAACGAGGATCACAACAAGTGTGGCGGCAACATCGAGGCGGCTAATGCGTTCATCCTCGCCATGCCTGGCACACCCTGCATCTTCAGTTTGCATTACGAGGCCTATAAAGATGCCATAACCAACATGATTAAGGGTCGTCGCGCCTGCGGTGTCACCAACATGAGCAGCTGCACTAGCTCTCAAGTGAGTGGTGGCATCATCTTCACAACCACAGGTTCTAACGGCAATGTGATGGTGCGCCTGGGCTCAGCCGCCACTAGCAATCCAGGCTCTGACTGGCAGCTCGTGCAAAACGGCACCAACTACTCTTTCTACATTACCAAGGGTATCGACTGGCAGAACAGCGAGAAGATAGGAAAGATTGTGGGCTATGCCGTGATTGACAAGGCGAGCGGTGTCTATGCCAACTCGGTTACCGTGAATGTGAAACCCTCGATGGCAAGCACCACGCTGGTCTATACCACCGACGGCACAAACCCCACTACCGAGAGCACACAAATCACCAAAGCCACCACTTTCACCTTCACCGAGACCACAACCCTCAAGGTGGGTGCGCTCATGGAAGGCGAGGTGAGTGGTATCGTGACCCGAAACTACATTATTGCCGATGCCGACCCCAACAGCATCACGGTGTATGTGAAAGCCCCGAATGCCGACGATACCTACCTTTATGCATGGGATGGCGGCGGCGGCGCGCTAACCGCCGAGTGGCCCGGCACCAAGTTGACACAAAAGCGCACCATAGGAGGTGTTGAATTCTTGTGCCTCACCTTTGAGAAGCCGAGTCCTGAATATGCCATCAATTTCCTCTTCAACCAGGGAGGCGATGAGACCAAGACTCAAGACATCACCGAGGTTACCGGCGACGTGTTCTACACATTCAGCGATGGTGAGGCTCGCGACCTTAGCAACATCTACTTGGCTGAGCTTTACGACCCCTTTGTTTGTATCGACAAGCCTAGCGGCGACCTGCCGGCCAACAAGAAGGTGTATGTCAACGCTAGCTATGGCGACGCCAAGATTGTTTACACCACCGACGGCAGCGAGCCTACAACGGCAAGCCAGCAGGCTACCGCCATGAAGGAACTCTCGTTCACCACTGTAGGTCAGCAAGTGACCGTGAAAGCCGGTCTGCTTGTTGGCGACCAGGTGAAGGGTATTGTGACTCGCAACTACAATGTTGTGGAGGCTACTGGTACCAGCAGCGGCAACACAAGCAATACAGTTACAATATATTGCAAGGCGGCTTCTGCTCCTCACATATACTCATGGGAAGATGACGGCACACAGCACAACGGTGACTGGCCAGGCACCGTAATGACTACCAGCAAAACCATCGACGGCGTGAAGTGGTGGACCTATACCTACGAAGTGAAACCCATCAACATCATCTTCAACGATGGCGAAGGTGGTAGTGAACATCAAACTGCCGACATCAAGAGCTTGTCGTCGGACTCCTACTTCGAGTATAACGGCACCAACACCGCAACAAATGTCACATCGCAGTATGTGGACTTGACAGTTGCCGACATCCCCTCGTGTGCCACATGGATTGACGGACAGCAATTTGTATACTTCGAGGCAAATCAGTATTATGAGCCATACACCTGGATTTGGAACAATGGCGGCGCCAATTTCACCGGCGGTGCATGGCCTGGACAGGGACTCATCGATGTGGCAGGTGTAGCCCCAAGCGGCAAGAACATCTACCGATGGACCACCAGCAGCCAGGATGTGCCATCGGGAATCGTCTTCAGCAACCACGGAGCACCACAGACCAGCGACTTTGCATTCGTCAACGGAGGATATTACACCGAGAGCGGACTGCTGGGCATCATCGAGACCAAGCCGGCGGTTTATGGCGACGTGAACGGTGACGGAAATATTACTGCTGCCGACATCACTGCCATCTACGACCATCTGCTTGATGGCTCTACCAACTATGGCACTGCCTATGACGTGAACGGCGACGGCGATGTCACCGCTGCCGACATCACTGCCATCTACGACATAATGCTGGGAAATATTTAGCAAACTAGCTGACAAGGCAGTAGATTTGTAACACAAGTTCCTATTCAGCCGAAGCCTGACCTCTAAGCCCCCAGTACCAGATGTGTAACGAGTAATAGCAAGTGAAGCATCTAGCACTGGGGGCTATACATCTCTGTCTCACATCCGCCAGCAGCGACTTCACAAAAAATTCACAACTCATTTGTAGGTTGATTCTGCACTTGTCGGTTGCACTGCAAAACTCATTATTTTCCAAATATGTTTTGCAATTTAAAAAAAATTATTACCTTTGCACGCACAAAATTGAAAGGAGGTTTGTTTTAACCGCCACAGAATACTGAATAACAGACATATAATCCTTTTTTCGGCAGTCTTCCGCACTGCCTAGTTGCTGGTGCAATCGGCTGATGATTGTGCGAGTGGGATAACGAAAAGCGGAAAAATGCATTTAAGCGAACAATGAACTGAGCCTGCTCTAGTTCTTTCGAGTGAGAGTATTTTATCTAACAATCACTTTTTATGACAATCTTTTTGGCTCAGAACGCCAAATTACTTTAGTGCGACTGCCACGTGTGGCACAGCGCATGGCGATTGTCGCCACAGTAAAAGAAAACATATTAATTCACAACAATTTATAAAAAACAAAATTATGATTATCGTTCCTATTAAAGAAGGCGAGAACATTGAGCGCGCCTTGAAAAAATTTAAGAGAAAAACCGAGCGCACTGGCATCATCAAGAGATTGCGCCAGCGTCAGCAGTTTGAGAAGCCCAGCGTAATCAACCGCAAGAAGATGATGAAGGCCGTATATGTGCAGCACCTCCACACTACCGAGGAGCTTTAACATGACAACGCTTAAAAAGGATTAACACAAGAATTTCTCTTATCACAAAATTAGATGACCGGTGCCCCACAACGAGACGCCGGTCATCACTTTATCGCTTGCAATAACTTGCGTCAATAGCTGTAACTGTAACCATCATAGTATTCATCGTATTCATACTCCTCATATTCATCGTATTCATTATACTCATCATATTCTTCCTGTGCCGGAGAATATTGATAGGCGGGAGAAACCGCAGCATCCTCTGTATCCATTGCCGGTGCCGATTCTGCAGGTATGGAATAATAATCATAGCTCGTCGCTATAGAGTCGCTCATTTGCGCGTTGTTGCTCTCATTACAACCTCTTGAGCTAATAATTAAAATTACGACTAATCCAGCGACAATCAAGAGTGGTACAATCCATGAATTGCCATCTTCGTCCTTCTTCTCGTGAGCCTTTTGTGTGGGTGAGTTGTGGGATTTTGCAAAAGCTACAGCTCCACCGTTGGGCGTCCCCTTCCAGTCTAATAGCTGGTGGCAGTTTGGGCATTCTTTTGTGCCTGGCAAAAGACGGCTGTAGCATATCGGGCAGATGACAGCTGTTTTCCCTGTACTATCACCCGATTGCATGTAGCTGGTAGTATCTTGTATTTTTTTCTGCAATTCGTCATGCTGCTTGCGAGTCTCGCTATGCGTCGGCAATGGTGGTGGAAGGTCGGGCATATCGGCGGCAGGCAACTCGTTGTCGCTGGCTTTTTTCTCGGATGCAGTGGCAAAGTCCATGCCGTAAGAAGCCTGGTTAAAGAGCAGGTCACGGGCCATATCATATTGCTGGGACAGCAGCTGCACGAAATAAGGATAGAACCCTTGCTTGTTGCTAATTAGCTCGCTGCATTTGGCTATCCACCGCTCCTGGTCGTTCTTTTCCTCAAGCCCAAATTTTATTATGCCCTCATCCACCATCTTGACGATGCTCTCGCGATGCGGGTCACTGGCTATTGACTCCACAAACTCCTCTCGCGACATAGCGGTGAGCGGAACTATTGACGCATGTTCCAGCTTCTCAAGAATCTCTTCCTCAGGAAGGGCGTCGGCAAGCTCGGGATGCTCCTGCTCGTAAGCCTCGCGGTCATCGGGCTGCTTGAAGCCGCACTTAGGGCAGAATTTCAAGCCATCAGCTATCTCTCTAAAACAATTAATGCACTTCATGGAGCCACTGGATTTAAAAACACAAAGTTAATGACATTTCTTCAATTATTATAGTTTATGGCAATAAAATTGTGGAAAAAACATCACCCCCTTTTCTCTTATCAGATAAACAGCTGCTTGAGCACATCGGGCGAGCGCAGGGTGCCCATGGTGGAGTGGTGCAGGCGGTAGTAGCTGAGTATCATCTCAAGTATCTCGTTGCGCTGGTCGCGTGAGAACTTGAAGTGGTGCATGTTGTCGAAGGTCATGCGCGAGAGCAGCGGCAGCACCTGAGCCTGGGCGGGAGGCAGCGATTTCATGCCTGGAAGTGGCGACTGCGTGAAGACGCCCTCGCTCATGTTGAACCAGTATCCTTCGCGGTAGCTGTCGATGTCGGGCTGGATGCCGATGAATTGCCCCAGGCGGTAGAGGAAGCAGATGTGGAAGTTGGCGACGCTGCCGCTCATCTGCTCGAGCCTGATGATGCAGCTCTTGATGAAGCTGTAGAGCACCATGTTCTGTTCCTGCTCCTGAATAGTGTGCGACAACAGTTCGCTCAGGAACATCGCTATGGCGTTCTTCATAGGGTCGCTGTAGATTGACATCAGCGTGTTGACGCGCCTCACGTCGTGAAGCGTGCCCAGGTCGCGGTTGGGCTGCAGCCGCGCCTCAAACTCCAGCAGCGACAGTGGCATGAACATCGCGTTGCGCATCCTCGCGGCATGAGTCGTGCCCTGGCGCACCAAGAACGCCAGCATCCCCAGTTTGTCGGTGTAGATGTGGGCGATGTTGTGCTTCTCGTTATACTTGATAACGTTGATTACTATGCCACTGAGTTTCTCCTGCATGGACGTGAGTTTTTTTCTCGCCACGAAGTTACAGTAAATAACGCAAATTAACTCACAAAAACCAAAAAAACTTTGTCTTTTAACGATTTGAGCAAAATAAATTTTGCTGTTTCAAAAATTTGACCTAATTTTGCAGTCGCTTTTGCGAAAAGACGGTTTTGGGCCCATTCGTCTATCGGTTAGGACGCAAGATTTTCATTCTTGAAAGAGCAGTTCGACTCTGCTATGGGCTACAGCAATGAGCGTTAAGTAAATTACTTAGCGCTCTTAACTGCTATATTGCCAAAACATTAACCTAGATTATATCGACAGTCGCTTTAGTGTCTCAAGCAGGTGTCGGTCGATGGGTTTGTTATTCTTGATGGCTTTGCTGAATGGGACATACACCATCTGCTCGTCGTCGTCGCCTATCATCACATTGCGCTGGCCCTCAAGCAGGGCATCGATTGCCGCGTCGCCCATGCGAGAGGCGAGGATGCGGTCTTGAGCTGTGGGACTGCCGCCACGCTGCAGGTGACCAAGAATGGTGACGCGCACATCATACTGCGGGAACTCATTGCGCACACGTTCGGCAAGCCCCATAGCGCCACCAGTGATGGGACTCTCGGCAACAAGCACTATCGCCGACTTCTTGCTCTTGCGGAAACCGCTCCTGATGAGTTCAGCCAACTGGTCATGCTCAATTGAGATCTCAGGAATGATGGCAGCCTCGGCACCGCCGGCAATGGCGCCGTTGAGGGCTAGGAAACCTGCCTCACGTCCCATTACCTCGATGAAGAACAAGCGCTCGTGGCTGTTGGCGGTGTCACGGATGCGGTCCACGCACCACATGATGGTATTGAGTGCGGTGTCGTAGCCAATGGTGTGGTCGGTGCCGTAGAGGTCGTTGTCGATAGTGCCGGGAATGCCCACAATGGGCACGTCAAACTCGCTGGCAAACTGCCTTGCTCCTGTGAGCGAGCCGTCGCCGCCAATTACCACCAGCGCGTCAATGCCGTGCTTCTTCATGTTATCGTAAGCCTGTTGCCTGCCCTCTTCGGTCTTAAACTCCTTGCACCGTGCCGTGCGCAGGATAGTGCCGCCATGATGGATGATGTTTGACACATTTTGAGCCTCAAAATCCACAATCTCGTTCTCCACCAGTCCGCGATATCCGCGATAGATGCCTTTCACTTTAAACCCGTTAAAAATCGCCGAGCGTGTCACCGCCCTGATAGCGGCGTTCATGCCGGGAGCATCACCTCCCGAAGTCAACACGCCAATAGTCTTAATCTTTGCCATTATATTTTTAGTTTTTAGTTATTTGTTTAGTTTGTTGCGATGGCATCGCAACAGACGGAACACGGCTATTCTCTCCTCTCGCCAGTGTAGATTGAGCAAGTGCCTAATGTTAACCGCTTCACCTTGCAGTTTTTGAAGCCCGCCTCACGCATGATGGAGAGCATATCGTCACCTTGCGGCACGGCGGCGATGCTCTGCGGCAGGTAGCGGTAGGCGCTTTTGTCGTGCGACTTCAGAGCACCAAACCACGGGATGATGTGAAGCGTGTAGAGGTCGTAGAGCCACCGCACCACACGGTTGCGAGGTGTGGAGAGTTCTATCACACATAGCATTCCGTCAAGCTTGAGCACGCGGTGCATCTGCTCGTATCCTTGCAGCAGATGCTCGAAGTTGCGCACCCCGAAAGCTACTGTCACAGCGTCGAAACTCTCATCATGAAATGGCAGTGCTAAGCAATCGCCCTGCTGCACGGTGATGGCATGGCCAAGGCCGCGCTTTGCTATCTTCTTGCGTGCCACGCCGAGCATGCCTTGCGAGAGGTCGATGCCCATCACAGCATCGGGCTTTATCTTGCGGTAAAGGTCAATAGCAAAGTCGCCGGTACCGGTCGCCACGTCGAGGATGCGTCGAGGTTTGCTGTGCTTCACCATCTTTACCGCCACGCGCCGCCACCAGCGGTCGATGCCCAGCGTCATGGCGCGGTTCATGAAGTCGTAGGCGGGTGCGATGCTGTCAAACATATCCTCCACCTGCCGGGCCTTCTCGCCCTCACTGCTATATGGCTTTATTTCCTCAACCTTCATTTTACTTCTTATTCTAGTTTTTCTAGAAATACTAGAATATCTAGATTACCTGGAACTTTCCACTAAAGAAGTCTCCTCCAGTTTGTTAATAGTATTGAAGTGTTCATAGGCTTCGACAATGCGTTGCACGAGTTGGTGACGCACGATGTCTTTCTTGCCAAACTCTATCTTGCCTATGCCTTTCACTCCGTCGAGCACTTTCAAGGCGTGGATGAGGCCTGAGGTCACGCTGCGAGGCAGGTCAATTTGGGTGGTGTCGCCGGTAATCACCATCTTCGAGCCCATACCCAAGCGGGTGAGGAACATCTTAATCTGGTGAGTGGTGGTGTTCTGCGCCTCATCGAGCACCACGATGGCGTCGTTGAGAGTGCGACCGCGCATGAAGGCGAGGGGAGCAATCTGGATGACGTTGGTGTCCATATATTCCTTGAGTTTGGCACCGGGAATCATGTCCTCAAGGGCATCGTAGAGAGGCTGCAGATAAGGGTCAATCTTGTCGCGCATGTCACCAGGAAGGAAGCCAAGCTTCTCGCCTGCCTCCACCGCGGGACGCGACAGTATAATCTTGCGCACCTCACGGTTCTTCAACGCGCGCACAGCCAGTGCCACGGCAAGGTAGGTTTTACCTGTTCCGGCAGGACCAAGTGCAAAAGTCAGGTCGTTCTCGTTGAAGGTCTTGACCATCAGCTGCTGGTTGGGAGTGCGACCCTTGATGGGCTTGCCGTTCACGCCATAGATTATCACATCGTCCATCTTCAGCTCTTTGGGAGGCAGTCCCTTGATGGTGTCGAGGATCACATCCTCGGGAAGGATGTTGTAAGTAGCGCAATAGTCCTCAAGCTGCTTGATGTCACGTTCAAACTTCTCGGTCTCGGCCTCATCGCCAATGACGGTGATTACCGACCCGCGGGCAGCCATCCTAATCTTGGGAAACAGGTTGCGGATAAGTTGAATATTGCTGTTGTTCACCCCATAAAACACCACAGGGTCAACATTGTCAATTATAATGTGTCGTTCTATCATTATTCTTTCATTGAAAGTCAAGCACAAAAATAATCAAAAAAATGATTGCATTAACAAAAATTGCATATTATTTTACGGTGTTTCTTGATTTTTTCGGCAAAAAAGAATTAATTTTGCACAATCAGAACAATTATTTATAAAATCAACTAATTATGGCTACTTGCAAAAAAACTAAACCAACAGAAAAAAAAGCTACTACAAAGAAAAACGTGATTGGCGAGGCCAGCAAGCGTTGCATGGCTATGGAAGAGAAGTACGGAGCTCACAACTACCACCCACTGCCCGTGGTGCTTACCAAGGGTAAAGGCATCTATGTGTGGGACGTTGAAGGCAAGAAATATTTTGACTTCCTCTCATCTTACAGTGCTGTGAACCAAGGTCACTGCCACCCACGCATCGTGAAAGCTCTCAAGGACCAGGCAAGCCGCCTGTGTCTCACCTCGCGCGCGTTCTACAACGACGCTCTGTGCGAGTATGAGAAATTCATGCACCAGTACTTTGGCTATGACAAAGTGCTCCCCATGAATACTGGTGCCGAGGGTGTGGAGACCGCTCTCAAGCTCGCCCGCCGCTGGGGTGTAGCAAAGAAAGGAATTCCTAACGATAAAATCAAGATAATTTGCTGCGGTGGCAACTTCCACGGTCGCACCGTCACCATCATCACCATGAGCGACGACCCAAGTTCGTTTGCCGACTACGGTCCATTGACTCCTGGTTTCATCCGCATTCCTTACAACGATCCTGAGGCTTTGAAGAAAGCGCTTGAGAAACACGGCAAAGAGGTGTGCGCCTTTATCGCCGAGCCTATCCAGGGTGAGGCTGGCGTGTTCGTGCCCGATGACGGCTACCTGAAGAAATGCTTCGACCTTTGCCACGAGCACAACGTGCTCTTCATCGCCGACGAGGTTCAGACCGGTATCGCCCGCACCGGCAAGATGCTCTGCTCTATGCACGACGGCATCCGTCCCGACATCGTGATTCTGGGTAAGGCCCTTGGTGGTGGTGTTCTTCCCGTTTCGGCTTGCCTTGCCGACGACGACATCATGCTCAACGTGAAACCTGGCGAGCACGGCTCTACATTTGGCGGCTTCCCCTTGGCAGCCAAGGTGGCAATCGAGGCCCTCAAAGTGGTCAAGGATGAGAAGCTCACTCAAAACGCCGACAAGATGGGTAAAATCTTCCGTGAGGAAATCAGGAAAATCAACTCTCCGTTCATCGTTGAGGTGCGCGGACGCGGCTTGCTCAACGCCATCGTCACCACTCCCATCAAGGGCAAGACAGCGTGGGACATCTGCCTCAAGCTGCGTGACAACGGCCTCCTTGCCAAGCCCACCCACGACCACATCATCCGCTTCGCTCCTCCATTGTGCATCAACAAGGAAGAGATTCTAAAAGCGGTGGGTATCATCAAAAAGACTTTCGAAGAAATGTCAAAGTAATACCGATTATCAATACAACTAAAACTCAGGCGACTAGTGCTAAACGTGTCGCCTGAGTTGTTCATTTCCTGTCATAAAGCTAAAACACAATACCATAGTGCGGTATGGCAAGTTGCTAACTTGCACAATAAGCGTTGGAGGTTGAGCATTAAATTTTGTGCATTAAGCATTTCCTATAAAGCCACGCCAGGGCTAAGGTCAGCATGATGTAGAGTGCGAGCCAGGCATAGTCGATTAACAACAAGCCGTTGTGAGTTTTTAGCACAAATTCGTATATGGGCATACGCGGGATGGAGTGGACTACAAAAATCATTGACGAGAGCATGCCCACTTGCCTCAGCGGGGACATGATAATGGTGGTGGCGCACAGCCCTCGGCACGGCTCAAGCCACTTGACGAAAGCTACACTACCAGTAACTACCACCACGGGAATCCACAGCCACAGTTGATAGTTCATGCTGAAAACCGCCATTAAAGGTAGTGCGACTACCGCTACTAAGGCAAGCGACCATCGCGGCAACTGTGGACACCCATAGCGAGCGGCAAGCACGCCCATAGTAAACGGCAGCATCGCTATCGCTGCATTGTGACGCACATACACAAGCATGTTGCGATGAGGTTCCATGAATGCCTGCGGCAGCCAAGTGAGAACTATAAGTAACAATGGCACGAGCCATCGCCATAGCGACTCGCGCTTGTCGTGGAAAGGATATATCAGCAGCCTATAGATGATATACACCTCAACCATCACGCCAAAGAACCAATAAGGAGAGGGGGTGTGAGCGTCGGCAAGAGAGGGAACGACATTCGACAACATCGTCGCCTGAGCGAGATATTCCCACCACCCATGCCACTCCAGTCCGCACGCCAAGTAGGTGATAACAGTGAGTACAAAGCCTAAAATCATCAGCCTGAACAGCTTGAGCCAATGACTGCCCAAGAACTTGGCAGCGTCAGCCCTGGACGGCTCTGACGGCTCGCACCGCTCATATTTCATCACCAGGCCATAGCCGCTCAAGAAAAGGAACATGGGCACACCGTAATGCCCGAAGAAGGAGAGGAAATGAATAGGAAAGAACGCGTCGATATTGCCACCAGTCCAGTATTCCCACATATTGCTGGCACGCTCCGAGAGAAACTCAAACTCGTTCTCCTCATTGCTTCCGCGCAGCAGGTGGCAGAAGTTGTGCAGGAAGATGCCTAAAATGGCTATCCCCCTCAATGCCTGGCACTGAGCCTTGCTAAGCAACCTGTCGCCTTTTATAATCTCCATTTCCTCAAAAATATGCGCAAAAATAATACTATTTTTCCAAATTTGAAGCACATGAAACAGCTATTTATTCATTACAAGTTAAACCAAGCCCGAATAAAAATGTCTAAAAAATGTTAGATTAGGCGATTTTTTGTGCCTATTTGTCTAATAAATTTGGCATATTTTTTGATTATTACTACTTTAGCATCGTGAAATTTAACCAGGTAAGTTAAACAGTTCAAAGAAGTATATATTGACTTGTTTGCTCGTTTTCTTGTAAACTTGTTTACTAAAAAATAATAGCTATTATGAAAAAGACATTGATTTCAGTGATGAGTGCCGCTTTGATAGTGATGAGCAGCTGCTCGTCGGCCAACCAGTTCTATGGTGTCGCTACCGGAGCTTCGGTGGGAGGCATGTTTGGTTCGGCAATAGGAAGCATTAGCGGTGGATGGCGTGGCAGCAGTGTAGGCAGGCTGGCAGGCATGGTTGTTGGCGGCGTGATTGGCGCAGCAGCCACTACTCCAAAGGTTCAAAACGACAACCGCACCAGCGATTACTACAATGGTTATGACTACGATGATTATCATCAGAACAATTCCTACAGTCCTTACTCCAACATCTATGTGGAGAACATACGTCTAGCTGAGAGCATCAGCAACAACTGCATCGACGCTGGTGAGCACGCCAAGCTCATCTTCGAGATTCGCAATGGCGGCAGCGACTATGTCTATGACCTCGCACCGGTAATCACAGTGTCGGGGACTAAGCAGATTTATCTCTCGCCCACTGCCATTATCAGCGAGCTGGGACCAGGCAAGGCCGTGCGCTATCAAGCCGAGGTGGTAGCAACCAATAAACTCAAAAATGGCGTTGCCGACTTCAACATCAGCTTCTCCAACGGCGACCAGCTCTACACCGTGAGTTCCTTCCAAATCAGAACAAACAAGAGGTGACGATGTAGTTGCTATTGAACCGAAACAAGCACACCCGAGTTGTTTTGTGGCTCGGGTGTGTTGTTGTATTTTATGACCAGAACATCTTTGTGCTGTTCCAAATAATCGGTCTATAAAAAACCTACGCCCGCTTTTCAAACAAAGCAGACGCAGACAACTAAAAAGGAATGTATTAATTACGATGGTTATATTATAATGATGAATGTTGTGTCCTTTATTTTCATTGCAAAATTAGCAACTTTCCACGATTTTTGCAAAACCAACAAAAGACAATGCAATCGATTTAATTCTTATTAACAACTTTTTAACCAAAATCAAAGTTGATTAAACATCTTTTTGCAAAAATGAGTTCATATTAGTCCTTTTTCAAAACCAAAGGAAGAAATGCTCGAGGTTGAGCGAGCGCCTGGCAACAATTACACCTGTCTTTTCGTTGGTGAACGACTGACCGTGTGTCATCACCTGCTTGAGGTGTTGCCATAGTTTCTTCACTGCCACACTGCGGTGGATGTTGCGGAATACCAGCACGCAATCGCCTTGAAGCATCGACGTGAGGCGCTGTCTCAAGGGTTCAAAGTCGGCACTTTCGGGTAAAGAGTTTACAAGGACAAAGGGCATGGCATCATCGCCCACAACTTGCGCATAGTCATCAAACGCCACATCCAGACTGTTGTAACACTCGATGCTGTCGAGATAAGGTGCCAGCACGTTGCCAGTCACGGGAAAAGCGTCGATGTGCGGCTCGTAGAGCCACAGCCGGCTCTGCGACGACACATTGAGCATGCATGTCGCCGTTAAGCCGTAGCAGGACCCCACCTGCATTATTTCAAGGGGATTAAAATGATTAGTGATGCGAAACAGCATCTTCATGCCCTTGAACGACATCACCCGAGGGTGGTTCTTGACATCGCGCAAAGTATCGATTACCGCCTGACGCGTCTCGCCCATGTCGCTGTAGCAATAGTAAGGCGACTGCTCTCGCAGCACAAAGCGCACGAAACTGTACGCAAAAGGGGAATGTATGCCATGCCCCTTGCTGCGGTGATGACGGCGCAACGCCGTGCGGTATCTCTTGATGCGCCCCAAGACAGTTATTAGTTTTGAGTTTTGAGTTTTGAGTTTTGAGTTCAGAGTTTTGAGTTAAGAGTTCACGGTTTTTGTTTTTTTTCTAAGACTCTTAAATAAATCAGCGTTTTCTGTTTTTTCTTGATTTCACCTCGTCAATGGACTTGCGAGTTTTGTCTTGAGCTTTTTCTTGACCGCCAGTTACCACATTGTTGCTAGTCTGAGCCTCTATTTCAGGCAATACAGGCACGTCCTCATCCTTGCGGCGCAGACCAGAGTAGATTGCCCAGCCAAGGGTTCCGAGGACGAGAAGCAGTATCAGCCATACCGAAGTTTTGGCGACTGTCTCGGTCTTGTGAACCTCTTGCGGGTCGAAGGTGAAGACGATGGTGTGGTCGCCGCCAGGCACCTGGAGGGCGCGCAGCACATAGTTCACGCGGCCTATGGGCACCTCTTTACCATCGATGGTGGCAGTCCAGCCCCATGGGAAGTAGATCTCACTGAACACCGCCAAGCCGCCTTTATCGCTGTGAGCGTGATAGGTGAGCTTGTTGGGGGCGTATGTGGTCTCATAGATGGTGTCGCCATCCTGTTTGGGCTTAGCGTCTTTCAGAGTGTCCTTAAACTTCACATCGGCAACAGCCTGAGTAGCCGGGTCAAAGTTGTCGAGGAACTTCATCTCATCGTCGGCAGTCTTGACGAAAGTCAATGTATCCACAAACCATGCGTTGCCAAGAGCGTCGGGATTTTGCTGAGCAGTTTGGGGGTCTAAAATAAACCACTTGGCGTTGAGCATGTTAAGCACAGCAATGTTATTTTTTGCAATTTGTCGCTCAATAAGGTCGTTATATCGGGTGAGCTTGGCAGCATGATAACCGCCAATTGTCTTGTGGAAATAACTTGAGCGAGCTCCACCAAAATCTGGCAGATTAAGAACCCTATAGTTCTGTGTGGTGTCGGCAAGAATAGTGGCATCGGCAGCGGTCTTCTCAAAGGTTGTTGCCGGCAGAGTGGCAGGGTCTTTAAAGCTATCCTCGTTGAGATAACGCTTGTTGACAGCATACATGTCCACAAGTACGATACCAGCAATAATCAAACTCGCTGCAATTGGATTTAGCTTTCTAAACTTAAAAAGTATTATTACACCAAACCCCAGCACGATAATAAATAGACTGCGCCAAGCATCGCTAGTTACCAAACTTGCACGAATGGCTTTTACCACGGGAATAATGCCTGGATAAGCTTTCAGCAATTCATCCATATTTATTTGCCCTCTTGTTATGGAATTCATATATACAGCATCATAGTTCGTGGGACTACCACCAAACATACTTGGTTTAGCAGCAAATAATAAGCAAAGCAAAGCACAAGCGCCAAACACTCCATAGATGTGTTTGCTGTATTTCTTGAAGAAATTTTCTTGAACAAACATCTCCTTAAGAGTCAACACGGCCAAAAGTGGAATACAGAACTCTGCAACGACAAGTATGCTCGCCACCGTTCGGAACTTGTTGTACATTGGGAAGTAGTCAATAAAAAAGTTGGTAACCCCATTAAAGTTATGTCCCCAAGAAAGCAAAATAGAAAAGATGGTAGCTACCAGCAACGCCCACTTAACAGGACCTTTAACTACAAAGAGACCCAAGATGAACAAGGCAAATATTAAAGCACCAACATATACTGGACCGCTTGTTCCTGGTTGGTCGCCAAAATACTGGGGAAATAACTGCATGGATTCAACACTCATATTACTTTCTTCAGCCTTCTCTTGAGCTACATCAACATCATAAAGCGTCTTATTGGTCGTTCCACCCTTCACATTAGGCACCATCAATGTCCAAGTCTCGTCGATGCCATAGCTCCAATGAGTAATATACTCTTTGCTCAGACCGCCATTGGATGACAATTCGCTCTCTTGTTTAGCTTTATCGTCATCCTGAGTGAGCTCGCTATGTCCGCCACGCATAGTTTCTTTGGCATATTTATTTGAGAGATAGAGGTTAGAGGCGTTAGCTCCCAGAGCCAACACTGCTGCCACTGCCATGCATGCGGTGGCGATGCCCCATTGCTTCATTTTCTTGTCCTTGATGGCAATAACCAAGAAAGCAATCACTAGCGGCACGATAATGAATAGTGAGTAGTATGTCATCTGCACGTGGTTGTTGAGAAGCTGGAGCGCACCAAATAATGCCGCCACAGCGGTTCCGAGCAGATATTTGCCTCGATAAGCCCACACGATGCCGGCTATCGTGGGTGGGATGTAGCACAGTACCAAGAGTTTCCAGATGTGACCCGCGTCGATGATGATGAAGAAATAAGACGAGAAGGCATAGCCGATAGCGCCAAGCACCGCCAAGTACCACTTCATGTCAAACGCAAGCATCAGGATGAAGAATCCCAGCATAAGCAGGAACACCCAGCTCACTGGACTTGGTAGGCCAAGTGTGAGAATCTTTCCGATAGTGTTGATTGTTGAAGTGCTCTTATAGCTCGGAGCAATCTGGAAGGTGGGCATGCCGCCGAATAGACTGTTAGTCCATCGAGTGACTTCGCCATTGTGTTCCTCCTGATATTCTTTAGCTTCTTGGCCGTTGGCTTTTCCCTGCATCACGTCATGCTGCTGCAGTACATAGCCATTACCCACGCTGGGATAGAAATATATCCACGAGATGGCGGCAAACGCCAGTATTGCGAGCACAAAAGTGACCACACTTCGCACCGTAACGGTGCCTATCAATTGCTTGTCTAGTAAGTTTTTTTCCATTATATTTCAAGTCTTTATATTTTACATCACAAGAAAGTTTTTTATGATAAATTTAGTCTCAGAATTTCATCTTATTCACCTCTCGACGCAGGGCGGCGGTCTCTTCTTCGCAGTTGCTGTCGTTAGCACTTTGGGCGGCTTTCATTAGTTGCGACAACTGATCGAGCAGTTCTTTCTTGCGCTTGGTGCCCACTTCTTGGTATTCTGATGTGGGATGCGTCACAAACTCGCTGTATAGGTCATGCAGTTTTTTATAGTTCTCACGACATGCCGTGAGTTTGGCATTTACCGAGGCATTACTCGAAACATAATGCTCTATATCGTCGATACTGATGGGCATATTCTCGGGTTTGACGGGAGCAATTTTAATTGGCAGGTCGCTGTCGCTGGGCATGGGAGGCAGCTGTTCATTATCTCCAAACCCTGGAATGGGAGCGGGTGGCGGTCCGTCAACAGGCATGAGAGTGGTGTCGGCAAGCATGAGGCTGTCGAGCAACGAGTCGCGAGGCACATCAATAATCTCGCCTTTGAGGTCTTGCGGAGCGCCGTACTCAAACTCGTCAACCTTGAGGGAGTCGGGCTTGGGATATTCCTTCTCGCTCCTGCCCAGCAGCTTGTCTCCGAGTTTATGAACTGGCGGGATAAAGATATAGGACAGCACCAGAACGGCAATTACCGTCCCCGCAATCCACCAAGCTAATTTCTTGTTACGTGCTGTCATTCTTAAAATTACGCTATTCTCAAGACACTTGTTGCAATCTTCGAGACACAAAAAATTGACAAAAGTAGTGCAAAATTACTTATATATTTTGATATTCGCTTCTAAACTATGAAATGTTAAGTTTTTTTTATTTTTGGGGGAGATTAGTCTTTTTACGAAAATTCTGTGTACTTTTGCAGGTTAATGGCATCAACCACTTGTAAAATTGGCTAAACGACCCGAAATATTGACCCCGCAGCTGTTCCGTTTTGAACTGAACCTCAAGACTGTGCTCTGGGGAGGCGACATGATTGCTGCCTTCAAAGGCATTACCCTCGACAACCACCTCGTGGGCGAGAGTTGGGAAATTTCGGGACTTAAAGGTCATGAGTCGGTGGTCGCCAACGGCGAGGATGCGGGACTCACTCTGCGGCAGCTCATCAGGAAATACCGCAGTCAGTTAGTGGGAGGGCGCATCTACCGCGCCCACGGCACCGAGTTCCCGTTGCTCATTAAGTTTATCGATGCCAACAAAGACCTCTCGGTGCAGGTGCATCCCGACGAGGACCTCGCTCGCAGTCGCCACAACTGCTGCGGCAAGACCGAGATGTGGTATATCATCGATGCTCAACCAGGAGCTTCACTGCTGGCAGGCATGAGCCGCACTATCACCCCTCAGGAATACTTGCGACATCTTGACGACGGCACTCTGCTCGACGTGCTCGCTCGTCACGACACTCATGCTGGCGACATATTCTTTCTGCCGGCAGGACGCATCCACTCCATCGGGGCGGGCAACTTGCTGCTTGAGGTGCAGCAGCCCAGCGATATTACCTATCGGGTGTATGACTTCAACCGCCTCGACATCAACGGTAAGCCACGCCAGCTGCACACTGACCTAGCTATCGATGCCATCGACTACACCGTGAGCCGCGACTGCCTGCGTCACTACTCCGACGACAAGGGACTCATCACGCTCATCAATAGCATTTTCTTCAACGTGGGACGGGTCATTGTTGACGGAAACTGCGACGTGCCTATGCCACACGACGCATTCTTGTGCCTGATGTGCATCAACGGAGAGGCAACCATCAGCTACGATGGGGACAAGAGCGAGACCATTAGGCAAGGCGAGTCGCTGCTTGTGCCAGCATGCTTTGAGCACCTCACCCTCAACGGCAATGCAACCATCATTACAGCGACAGCATGATGTTAAGTGTTAAGTGTTAAGTGTTAAGTAGGGACAAGGCGTGCCTTGTCCGCAAGTTCCAGATTCCTATACACTCCTATCCATTCCTATCCATTCCTATCAACTCCTATCAACTCCTATCAACTCCTATCAACTCCTATCAACTCCTATC
>ERZ842401.1227-NODE-1227-length-37283-cov-5.849441_pt1 | contig 37283 bp, 41 predicted proteins | sample MGYA00521270_ERZ842401 | MGnify/ENA primary metagenome ERZ842401 (study PRJEB31892, sample SAMEA3878208) | bioreactor metagenome | biome: Moose rumen | place: Sweden | collected 2011-10 | study: EMG produced TPA metagenomics assembly of the PRJEB12797 data set...
ATGGTACACCTAGAGAAGATGAAATAAATGATTATTTATATGAACAAAACTATGGTTATGATAAAGATTATGATGACCTTGATATAGATATATAAAAAGACGAGCAATGCTCGTCATAAGAAGACTCTATTTCCAATAGAGTAACACACTTCCCAATTGGCAGAGCCAATAGGGTGTGTGCAAAGGGAATTTTCCCTTTTGAAACCCTAAAACATAATTAAGCAAGAACTAATCGTTCAAGCAAAATTATGTTTTTTTTGAATTGCAATAAATTGCAATTATTTATTTTCACAACTTCGTAATGAAAATAAATTTATAAAAGTCTATCGCCACTTACAAAATTACTTCGTAATTTCATAACGTGCCATGTCTTTTATTTATATGTAGCAACTTCACAGTTGCCTAAAACCAATCCAGCATCTACAAGTGAGCCATTTGGAATAATCTTATTAAAGAAACAATTAACAGGGATACTTATTCCTCCTTGTATTTAATTCTATTTTTTTATATTTCGTAATTATTTATTTCACAATTTTTAGGTACATAAATTGATAAATCTCCATCTTGAGGTATCTCGTTAAAGTAAAAATAGATTGCTCTTAAAATACCACCATGTGCTACAATGAGTATATTTTTATCTTTATCTTTTTTTATAATTTCATCTAAAAATTCATGTACTCTTTTAAATAATGTAGGCAAATCTTCAAAGTTTTCATCCTTTGATTTGTAATTATAATCAAAAAATAAATTTTTGCCAAAACCTTCATTCTCTAAATTTTTTCCATCTAATTTACCTAATGTTCGTTCTCTAAGCCTATTATCATAAATAACAGGTATATTTTTTTCATTTATTATTTTGCATGTATGCTTTGCCCTTAACATAGGCGAGCAATATATTATGTCATAATGATTATTATTCATTAGTTCTTTTGTTTGTATAGCTTGCGAAATTCCTATATCATTGATATCTTCATCTAATGTTCCATTGTAAATTCCTTGTGCATTAGCATTAGTTTGACCGTGTCTTATAGCAAAGATTTTCATTTTATACCTCCAATTCTATATTAACATTTACAGTTATATTTTTTTAATTTTTTTACCCATTTTGGATCATATAAATCACTGTTCAATTCATTATTTTTACAAAATTGATTATAAATATCTTCTAAATGTGTTTTCATTGAATCTAATGCAAAAGGAAAATCTGAATTAGGATTAGTAATAAGATTTTCATCTTCAGAGTCTGGTTGTTGCCAGCTTCCACCCCATTTTCCCATTATTTGAATATCTTTGTTGTAAGAACTTTCTATTCTAATTTTTGCAAACCACAAATTTTTATTATTAACATTAGTATAGTTTACACACGCTTTAACACAATAGTTATTAAGGTCTTTTTTAATAATTACTCCTCTAATTTTTGGAGTTTCGAAATAATAAGAACTCTCTTTTTTTTCATAATTTTTTTTAATAGATATAACTTCATGATTTTCCTCTTTACTTATTAAAAATGTTTTATCCTTAAAAATAGCTTTAGGATTAATCTTTTCTTGTATTTTATAAATTTTCTGTGAAATGTCTAAAATTTCATATGCATATTCTTTAATTTCATCCATATTAAAACTCCTTTTTAAAAATTGTTATAAATAGTATTTATATTTCTAAATTGACATGATATAACTTAATTTGAAAATCAATGGATATTATACCATAATTTTTATAAAAAATATACTCGGATTTTAAGTTTGAGTTTTAATATGCAATAAAATTTGGTATAATGTTTATGGTGATTTAAATGAAATTTATATTACATTCTTTGGCAATTGAAACGACAAGACGATGCAACATGAGATGTGAACATTGTATGAGAGGTGAATCTCAAAATATCGATGTTTCTAAGGAAATAATTGATATGATTTTAAATAGTGATGAAATAGAACAAATAGATCTTATTTGTTTTAGTGGTGGTGAACCAACTTTAAATCCAGATATAATAATTTATGCAATAAATAAAATTATTACAGAAAATATTGATGTTTTAGAAGTTGCTATGGTTACTAATGGCCAAATTTTTAACAAAGATTTAGTAGAAGCATTTAATAGATTTAATGATTATCGAAATCAAAGAAGTAAACAAGAATTAATGGCTCACTATGATGAATTAAGTAAAGATGCGTTAGATAGTATGATACAAGAATATGTTTATGGACATGCAAGAATTACTTTTTCAATTGACAAATATCATTATCCAGTATCACAAGAAATTAGGGATAAATATCAAAAATATGCAAAAGGCATAAAAATAACAGAAACAGATATTGAAGATAAAGATATTTATAAAACTGGCTTTTCAACAATAGGTAAAGACTTTGATTATAAATTAGATCAATTAAGATATTGCAAAGACGGAGAATATTATATGGTTTTAGATAATATGTATATAACAGCTACAGGTTTTATTACAAGTGAGGGAATGGGACAATATTCAGATATGGATAAAATAAATATGGGGCATTTATCTAATATAACAATATCAGAAATTTTAGCAATTTATGGAAATCCAGTAATGAAATCACCTAGAATTGTGCTTGAAGAAAATGTACCTAAAAAAAGATAATGTAAGAGTAATTATGTTTTTGCTTGCAATTAAAAAATTATCAAAAATTGCATTTTAATATGTTATGGTGTACAATATACTTGCAAGAAAGGAATTGAATTATATGAATGGAGAAGAATTATTAAAAAAAGATGTATTAACAAAAGAAGAATTTGAATTTTTAGCAAATGAATTAGCAAAACATAAAGAAATAAGTATAGAAGAAGCATATAATCAATTAAATATAATGAGAAACATGAAACATGGTATCCATACTTTATCTAATGGCGCAATTGTAGAATCACAAAATGATGTTAAATTAAAATTTGAAGATGAAGATATAGTTATGCAATCAGATATTCCTAAAATGAGAAAATAAAGTATCATACTAAGATTTTAAAAATAAAATAATCAAAAATATTTGTAATGAAAAAATATATTAAGGGAGGTTAAGATTATGGATAAAGCAATTAAAAGTAATGAATATGAATTTCAAGATATGCGTCCAGCTGAAAGTGAATTAATTTCGTTTGTAAGTGAAGATTATACTGAAGCAACTGTGGGTGACACAAGCAGGTTTGTAGGTCATGAAAACTATGATGAAATAAAAGATAAAATGAAAGAATCATTTTCATCTATACATGAAAATTATGATGAAAATAATTTGAATTATATAAAGGAAACAATAGCGAAAGAAAAAAATAAGCCTGCAAATAATCCATTTTGTATGTTTATGGATGAAAGTGGTAATGGCAAATCACCTAAAATAACTGAAGAAAGCAGAAAAAATAATGCAAAAACTCTTATAAAAGCATTAAACTCAACTCCTACTAAAGAGAATAAATAGTATTGTTTATTTTAATGTTTGGTAATTAATGCTCTTGTAATATTCTAGTAAAGAAGGTAAATTATTATGGCAATATTTTGCACAATTTATTATATATTAAGTTATATTGAAACTATTCCACAAATAATAAAATTAATAAAAACTAAGTCAAGTAATGACTATAGTTTAGGCATGATATCATTACAATTAATAGCAAATATTAGTTGGTCATTATATATATTTACTTCTATTCAAAGCATTATAGTATATATAGGAACAATTCTAGATTTACTACTTTTATTATTTGTAGATTTCTTAATAATTAGGTATTATAAATTTAATAAAAAAGATTATAATTAATAAAAAACTTTAAAATATTAATTAAATATAGTATAATGTAATTAAGAAATTAACCTTAATAAAAATTTCCAAACGTCTATAACTGACGCACCAGATAGATAGGAAACTCGAACTTTCTTCGAGTTGTAATAAATTACTAACTAGAAATAGTTAGTTTTTTTTGTTATTTAAGAAAGGGAGAGTGATAATATGTTAACAATAGAAACTAAAGAACTAGAAATAAGTGAAAAATTAAAAAGAAAGGTTGAAATAATATGTAAGTTTGCTTGTATAAAACCTAATATCAAAAATGGAAATATTAAAAGTATTAAAGGAACAAATATTGCTTATGTAAAGCCACATATTCAAATAAATTTAGCTAAAAAATTTAACTAAAAAAATTGACAAAATGTATAAAAAATGTTACTATACCATACCAAGAGGTGGTTATTGTGAATGAAGAAGAATTAAAAAAAAGGGAGGAAGAATTAAAAATGATAGCTAAAAAAATACAAGATAGTGGTCTTAAATTTCCTGATATTAGAGAAAGAGAATGGTCAAAAATAGATTCAAAAGTTTCAAAAATACTAAATTATTTAATAGAAGCAGAGAATATTTTGGTTGATCTAGATGAATATCAAATGGAAAATGGACAAAATTATCCAGAAATAGAAGATATGATGTTACAATTGGGAGAATTAAGAAATAATTTTACAAATTTTATTGATAATAATTTAGAATTATTAAAATTAAAATAGTATTTCTAAATTTATTCTAAATTTTAGGGAGGTTTTGTGAATGAGTGATTGGAAACTAGTGCATGAAAGTAGTGGTTCGGCAGGTAGTTCAAAAATTTATCAAGACAGCAATGGAAATGTCAGAATTGATTCATATAATGGAGATGTAAGAAATCCAGATAATCATGATAGATTTACATTGAACACTCGTAACGGTGGTAGTGTTTCAGGACATGGATATGGACATAGTGATAAATTTGATTCATCTAATTCAAAGACAAAGTAATTCAATAAAAGTTGTATTTTATACAACTTTTATTGTTATAATTTGCTTTTTTTAAAATTTTTGCTATAATATTTTTCAATTTAAGGAGTTGGTTGCTGTGACAAATAATTATAGTTATGAAAAAACACCTTATATGTTATATAGTGAAGGGATTAATCCAATTGAAAAATTAGAATCAGGAATTAGGTTTAAATCAAAAATTAGTAATTTAATGATTTCTAGTGCTATTAAGCAAGGTAGATATAAGGTTGTACAAGATAATCCGTTAAAATTAAAAGATGATAGACCTGTAATATACATTGCAAATCATACAAGATTTCAGGATGGACCTGTAATGAGAACACAAATACCAAATGAAACATATTTATTAGTTGGAACACAAAAATTAAGAATGATAGATAAATTATTCTTTAATGCAACAGTGACAATGTATGTTGATAGATCTTCGAAAGAAGATAGAAAATATGCAAAAGATTTTATAATAAAAATGTTAAATAGAGGACATAGTTTTGCATGCTTTCCTGAAGTAACATGGAATTTAACATCAGATCAATTAATGATGCCAATGAAGTGGGGATATATAATAGAAGCAAAAGAGGCAGATGCCCAAATAGTCCCAATGGTATTTGTTTATGATATTAATAAAAAAGAGTGTCATGTTACTCATTTGAACCCAATAATATATTCTAATCAGAAAATAGATTTAAATGAAGAAAATGAACGAATTAGAAATGAAATGGGTCAAGTTATTTTAAATCATCCATCTTTTGTTGGACTAGGAATAAATAAACAAAATACAATACATGATATTTTAAACGAATATCCATACTATGAATACGATAAAGAACAAAGTTATGTTTTGAATAAAAAATAAATAGAAACTCCTATTTATTTTTTATTTTTCATGTGATATAATTACAATAGGTGATGGTATGACAAGTTACTCAAATTTATATATACCAATATTTGCACTTATGTGTTCGTTGTTATTAGTAGTATCTTTTTTTGTAAAAGAACGAGTTAAAAATAAAGAAACATCAATCTATTCATTAATGTTATTAATTAATTTTATAGATTGTATTTTAATGATAATACTGATTTCAACCGGTTATTATATTGGTGAAGATATGCCTGATGGTGTAATCCTTATGTTAAAAATTGTAAATAAAATTGATTATTCATTATTTGTTGGATGGATAAGTTTGTTAGGATTATATATTTCTTATTTGTTTGTTAAAGATAAAAATAATAAAATATTCTCATATAATAATATAAAAAGTTTATTTATAGTTGTAAATATACTATTAGTAATAGCGATATTTATAACAAATGTTGAAATATATAATAAAGATAATATTATGTATAGTTATGGTTTATCTTCAAAAGTTTTATATGTTGGATGTGCATTTTACTTTGTATTTATTGTTATTTCAATATTATTAAATTCGACAAAAATAAAAAGTAAAAAAATGATACCTTTTTATTCATTTGTAGTTTTAGCATTGTTAGTATTTGTTATGAGAAGAATAAATCCTGGTTTAGTTTTAATATCAGGTGTTATATCTTATTGCAATTTAATAATGTATTTTACAATAGAAAATCCAGATTTAAAAATGTTAAATGCTATGGAACTTGCTAAAGATCAAGCTGAAAGGGCTAATAGAGCAAAATCTGATTTCTTATCAAGTATGAGTCATGAAATTAGAACACCACTTAATGCAATTGTAGGTTTTAGTGAAGATATTCAAAGTCATAAAGATACAGTAGATCCTGAAATAGTGGAAGATGCAGATTATATTATGGAAGCTTCAAAAACATTACTTGAAATTGTAGGAAATATACTTGATATTAATAAAATTGAAAGTAATAAAATGGAGTTAACTGAAACAAAATATAATTTTAAAGAAGAAATAGAAAATTTAGCTAGAATAGATGCTACAAGAATTGGAGAAAAACCAATTGATTTTAAAGTTAATATAGCTCCTGATATTCCATATGAATTATATGGAGATAAAACTCATATGAAAGAAATAGTTAATAATTTATTAACTAATGCTATTAAATATACTGATAAAGGTATAATTGAATTATCTATCAAATGCATCAATCAAAATGATGTATGTAATTTAATAATTAGTGTTAAGGATACTGGTAGAGGAATTAAAGCAGAAAATATAAATAAATTATTTACTAAATTTGAAAGATTGGATGCTGAAAAAAATTCCACTATTGAGGGTACTGGACTTGGACTTGCAATTACAAAAGCACTTGTAGAAATGATGGGTGGGAAAATAAATGTTAGTTCAGAGTTTGGCAAAGGATCAATTTTTATGGTTCAAATACCACAAAGAATTAGTCAATTATCTGCACCAGTATCAGTTCAACAAGTGAAAGAACAATTACAACCTGTACTAGAACAACAAAAAGTAGAAAATGCACAGCCAATGGTAGAAAACAAATCTACAAAATTTGATGGTAAGAAAATATTAATAGTAGATGATAACAAATTAAATATTAAAGTTGCTTGTAGAGCTTTACAAGATTTTAATTTTGAAATTGATGAGTGTTATGATGGTGGGGAATGTTTAGATAAAATTAAAAATGGCGATGAATACGATTTGATTTTAATGGATATAATGATGCCTAATATGAGTGGTGAAACAGCTATTGCAAAATTAAAAGAAAATCCTAATTTTAAAATACCAACAATTGCACTAACTGCTGATGCTGTTGTGGGAGCAAGAGAAAAATATTTATCTGAAGGATTTGTAGATTATATTTCTAAACCATTTAGCAAAGAACAAATAAAAGAAAAATTAGATTTAGTATTTTCAAATAATATAAGCAGTAATATTGGAGAATCATTGAAAGAAGAAAAAAATACAAAAGATATTGATGATGTCGTTGAATTATTATCAGATATGAGTAAACCAATACAAGAAATAAATATTCCAAATAGTGTAGGAACTTTATGTGATGATAATAAAAGAGATAATGTGTAAAATGAAAAAAATTAATAAAATGATATATTTATTAAAAATTATGGTATAATTACATTAGTTAGTAAGATATTACTACCTATTACATGTATAAAAGTTGTTAGACTTCTTTCTTACAGGTGCCATTTAGAAAGCTACTCCAACTTTTGGAGTTTTTATATAGGAGGTTTTGTTATGAATAATTTAAATGTTGATTTCCCATATCCGATTGGAACATACTTATCTAAGGAACAAGATGGTATAACACATGTTGATCAATTATACGAGTATATTTTAGATAAAAATGGAATTTCAGTTATAGTAGTATTAGATGCTTTAACATGTCCAAGATTGAGTACGAGAATTAATATGGATAATTTTCTTAGTAATTGGACTGAAGTTAAAAAATCTAATGATAAAGTTTATTCAAAACAAAAAAAGTAGGTTGTAAATTTCCTGCCAAAACCTGCCATTATTGGAAACAAAAAGAACTTAAAATTAAGTTCTTTTTTTATACTAAGCCTCTTTATCATTATTTTGATTATTCATGGTATTACCAACTTTCAAATTAATTAAAATTAATGCTAATGATTATCTTATAAAATTTATAAAGTTATCTGTGCATAAATATAAATTTAAAATATAAGTTGTTAAAATTATAATTGTAAATATAAGTGATTCATTTCCTTTAATATTACTTATTATTTTTTTAACAAGAATCATAAATATAATAAATTCCATTGCTAAGAATAACATAACTTGTAATCTTAATATAGTAAATCCATATGCACTAATATATAATATCATTCTATAATAAGAATCAAACATTAAAATTACAGAGAATAATATTAATAATAATAACATATTTTTAATAGATTTTTCTTCTTTAATGATATTAGTGTTATAAATAAAGTAAACAATAATTCCAAAATTAATAGAAGTAACTAATAATAATTGAAAGAATCCTTCTCTTGCATATCCAGCATATGTATATTCATTAGGTAGATTTAAAAAGTTAGTAGTCATTTTAGATAATTGCGATATTAAGAATAATACAAATATAAAATTTATAATAATTAGTATAGTAGATGCCATTACTTTATTAATGTCACTTATTTTAATATCTTTTAATTTATCATCTTTATGTCTTATAATATTTAATCCTGTAATAAATAATAAAGCAAATATCATCATAAAAGGATATGCTACATCATAAATTAAAAAATCTATATTTAATACTTTTTCTAAGTTATTAAATATTTTTTCAATAAATACAGCAAAATAATGATCAGCACTTGTAAGTAAAACTAATATAATTACCGCTATAGGAATACCTATTATACAACCTTTAGCTATATTAGATGCATTATCACTATTACTTTTGCTTGGTAATTTTATATAAGATAAATCAGTTATAGCTTCACCAGGTACTAATTTAAAAAACCACTTCAATCCTCTAATAGATAATTTATAATTAGGATTAGTTAAACTAAAATAGAATATTGATACTAGTATTGGTAATATAATAAATACTGTATAATTACTAAAATCTAAGTTAACAATAACAATACTAAATAATATTAATAATATTGGTATTAAGAATATATAAGCTTTTTTATTTATGTCTAAATTATTTTTTTTAATTGTATATATATGACTAAATATTATAATAATCATTGGTATAATCCATAAACTATATCTATCGTCAATATTTAAATTATGTACAATAACAAATATTAATGATGTAATTATATATAATAATTCAGTTTTAAAAATATCAATTTTTAATTTATCTTTCATCTAAATCATCTCCATATTCTAATATATCTCCTGGTTGACAATCAAGAGCTTTACAAATAGCTTCTAATGTTGAAAATCTAATAGCTTTAGCTTTATTAGTCTTAAGTATTGATAAATTTGTAGGAGTAATATTTGTTCTATTACTAAGTTCATTTAAATTTATTTTTCTTTTTGCCATCATTACATCTAAATTAACAACTATCATATTGTATAATCAACCTCTTTTTTATAAGCTATAGCAGCTTTAAATATTCCACTTAGCACATAAAAAGATAAACTTACAATAAAACAAATTAAACCAATACATATAGAAATAATAGTTGGTATAAAAATACATTTTATAAAAATAATAACTACTAAAATCATAAACATAGTAGAAATAATTATTAATGTATTTACTATTTCTTCTTTAAAAGGTGTATCATCATAAATATTTTTAAACAAACTTATTAATTCTTCTATAATAAATAAACAAATAATATAACATGTATAAAAAGCTATTTTATAATAAATTGTATGTTCATTAAATAATAGTTTATTTTCTTTTATTATTAAATCATATAGATTAGGTATAAAGAATAAACAAATTAAACCTACTATAAATATTAATACTAATAATCCATTAACTATTTTAGAAATTAAACTTTTTTCCATTAAATCACCTCACAATAAGTATAAATCACCATTTATTAAAAGTCAATATATTTTTTACGATTATCATAAAAAATATATTTTAGATTAAAATTAATTTATAAAATTCAAATTTATGTATTAAAAAATTAATATATTATGATATAATTAAAATAAGAAAGTAGGAAGATATATGGAAAGAATAAAAAGTTTAGTGGAAAATATACCTAAAGATAATGTAAGAATGATTATTATAGTTTTAGCGGCAATTATAATAATTTATCTTTTAGTGAGTTTATTATTTAGTAAAAAGAAGGATAAAGATAGTAAAAATGTTGATAAAAATGAAAAAACTAATGATTTAAATATGGAACAACCAATACAACAAAATATTCAACCAAATACAATAGAACCACAAATAAACAATAATTTAAATCAAAATATGAATCCACAACCAATGATGCAACCAAATCAAAATATTCAGCCAGAACCATTAATGAATAATGAATTAAATCAACAAATAAATTCACAACCAGTAATTACTAACAATGAATTACAACAAGAAAATAATTTAAATATATTTGAACAACCAATCCCAACAGAACCAAATACTATAAATCCACCAAATGACATGATACAAGATTCAACTATTTTTAATAAACCGTCTGAAGAGATTATACAAGAAAATAATTATAATATTGATCAAGTACCAACACCTATAGATAATTTAAATGATGAAAAAAGAGTAAATTCTACATTAAATGAAGATACTTCAATAAAAAATAACAATTTAAATATACTTGAACAACCAATACAAGATATAGAAGAATTAGAACAAAATGAAGTAGAAGAACCAAAAGTAGAAATGATAAGTGAAGATTTACCGGTAGAAGAAGATAATTTAGAACAATCAAAAATAAATTTAGAAGAGAACCAAGTTATAAATAATGAAATGTCGTTAGAACAAAATAAAGTAGAAGAATCAACAGAAAATATTGTAGAAGAACCAAATATAGAAGATTTGCAAATACCAGTTGATAATATTGACGAGATAAATGAAGAAGAAAATAAAGATACTATAGAATCAATAAATAATATTGAAGAAGAAACGGTAAAAGAAGAACCTTCTATACCTACAATAGAAATGGTAAGTGAAGATTTACCAGTAGAAGAAGATGATTCAGAAAATGTTCCAACTATTGAAATATAAAGTAAAGAAATTCTGATGAATTTCTTTTATTTGTTTTAATAAATGAAAATAATATGATATAATTTATAAAGGTAGAGGAGCATATTAAATGAAAAAGAATCAAAAAAAGTATAATAATGTTGGCTTTATATTAATAATTGTTATATTATTACTATTAATAATTGGATTATTAATTTATATATTTGTATTTAATATGAATGATAATAATAAAATAAATAGTAAAAGTATTAAAGAAATTCATAAAATAAATATTAATCAAATTATGAATGATGAATTGAATAAAACAGAACAGAGCATATTAAAGAAAAATTATAAATATTTGGTTGAAAGATTAGAAAATATATATTCTTGTAGTGGAATTCCTTTTCAAAAATATCTTGATAATAAAATTGATAATGAAACTAAAATATTAACTACTATAGCTGGATTAGATGTAGAAAAAGTATCATTTAAAAAAACAGATAAATTTGAAAATTCTGATAAAAATGATTTAACTTTATTGACAAGTGGTTATTGGACTTCTCCAAATGATGGTTATAAAATATCAAGTATAGAAAAAGAAATAGAAAAAATATATGGAAAAACAACTTCTTTAAAATATAAATCATATCCTTTTTTAATATATGATAAAACTATAAAAGCTTTTGTAGCAATTCCAGGAGGATGTGAACCAAGTCAAAATATAAAACAATCAGTATATAAAGTAGAAAAAGAAGATAATAAAATATTTATTTATGTATATGTAGGTTTAAATTATATTGATTTAAATGATGAAAATAATACAGAAAAAATATGTTATGACTATAAAATAGATGATAATACAAAATGTTATAATGTTTCACCTTTATATGAAAATTATGGTTATACTACTAAAGAAGGTATTGAAGAAATAGATTATGAAAAGTATATGAATAATAATAAAGATAGATTTTCAAAATATAAATATACATTTGAAAAAGAAAATGAAAATTATATAATTAAAAAATTAGAAAAAATAAGTTAAATTACTTGTAATAAAATTTGTTAAGATTTATAGACAATTAATGACTAATTATTTAAAATATGCTATAATCTAAAATAGAAGGAGTGTGTATTATGGGGAACAATGAAAATCAAAATAAATTAGAACAAAATAATATGAATCAAACAAATTATCAAGTGCCAAATAATATGAATAATAACAAAAGTAATAGTGGACTAATGGTAATAATAATTATAATTATACTATTATTAGTTGTTATAGGATTATTATTATATATATTTGTATTTAATAATGGTGATAAAAATAAAACAAATAATAATGAGCAACCACAAAGTACAAATGTCAATAATGAGGTACAACAACCAGATAATAATAATCAAGAAGTAACAAATAATCAAACAGTAGAACAAGAATTGGAATTAAACAAATATGAATATATTTTAAATGATTTTAAATTTTTGCCAAATGTTGGTTGTTTATGCGGTAATCGTGCTGAGTTATCACAAATAAATAATACTTCAATATTAAATACAGCATTATATAATTTGAGTAATAATCAAGAAAAAATAGTAATTAAAAAAGGAGATAAACAATTTAATGATTTATATGATGAATTTGCTGGAAGCACTCAAATGACAGCATCTGATTGGACTGATAACTCTATTACATTTATGGCTATAAAGGTAAATTTAATAGAACAAAAAATAAATGAGCTATTTAATAGTGATATAAAGTATAACCACGAATCATTTGTTGGAAATATTAGTACTACTAGTGGAGATGATTTAGTTTACTTTAAATATAATAAAGAATTGAATTATTATTTAATAGCAAATGGTGCTTCTTGTGGTTGCGGTCCATATACTTATACATCAACAATAGATAAAGTTACTAAATTAAATAGTGATTTATATTTTTATATTTCATTCAAAGAAAATAATACCACTAGAAATTATAAATATAAATTTATTGAAAAAAATAATAAATATTTATTTTCAAATATAGAAAAAATAAACTAAAAAGAGATTTTGAATCTCTTTTTATGCGTTTAACATATCTTTAATAGTTTTATATAAATATGGTTTGTATTCATTAATAGGCAATGGTTCTTTATTCATAATAGATGAGAAACAAGTAGATGATACAAGTTCAATTATCATAAATAAAGTAACGTCTGGATTATCAATATTTATATTATGTTCATGAATACCATTTATAAATAATTCTCTTACTTTTATATTTGAATCATCCATTAATTTAATTAGCTTTTCATTATATATACCGAATGATAGATTTTTTGTTATAAACTTAAGTAATATTTTATTTTTAGATAAATAATCTATTATATAGTCAATTATAAATATAATTTGATCATCAAATTTTTCTATTTTTTCTTTATCTAATTTTTTTAAAGCAGTATTGAATAATTGATATGATTTTCTAGCAATTAATTCATCTTGTAATTCATATTTATCTTTAAAATATAGATAAAATGTTCCTTTAGCAACTCCTGCTTTATCAGCAATTTCTTGAATAGAAGTATTTTTAATACCTTTTTCTGTGAATAATTTAAAAGCTGTATCAAACAGTTTTTTTTCTTTAATTTGTTTATTTTCTTCTATTTTAGTTTTTTTTATCATAGGTATCACCACAATTTAATTATAGCAATTTAAAAAAAATAGTCAATAAATTTTAATAAATTAATATAATAATATTGACTATTAGTCATTTTTATGCTATTCTATTACATGAAATGACCAAAAGTCAGTTTATAAGGAGGAATATATGAAAAATATAGGTAAAATTGTAGTAAAGCATAAGATAGTTATATTAATCATATCATTACTTTTATTTATACCTTCATTAATTGGAATGATAAATACTAAAGTAAATTATGATATATTAGTATATCTACCTGATGATATTGAAACATTAAAAGGAGAACATATATTAACAGATGACTTTAAGATGGGTGGATATGCAACAATAGTTGTAGAAGATATGCCTAATAAGAATTTGTTAAAACTAGAAGATAAAATAAGAGGTGTTGAAGGGGTAGAAAAAGTAGTTAGTATTGCTGATATAACTGGTACAACAATACCAATTGAAATGCTACCTGAAGAAATAGTAAGTAAGGTTGCTAAAGATGATACAAAATTATTACTTGTAACATTTACTAATTCTACAAGTGATGATATTACTTTAGCTGCTGTAGAAGAAATAAGAGAACTAACTAAAAATGAATGTTTAGTTGGTGGATTATCAGCAATGGTACTTGATACAAAAGAATTATTTAATAGCGAAATGCTTAAATATGTAGTTGTAGCGGTTATATGTTGTATTATAGTACTTATATTTGCTCTAGATTCATATTTAGTACCTTTTTTACTTATAGCTAATATTGGAGCAGCAATTCTTTATAATATGGGTACAAATATCTTGCTTGGTGATATATGTTATATAACAAAAGCTATATCATCGGTATTACAACTTGGAGTTACAACCGATTTTTCAATCTTCTTATATCATAAATATGAAGCAGCTAAAAAAGATAATAAAGACAAAAATAAAGCTATGGCAAGTGCTATAGATGATACATTAGTTAGTGTAACAGGAAGTTCACTTACAACAATAGCTGGTTTTTTAGCACTTTGTACAATGGATTTAACTTTAGGTACTGATATCGGACTTGTAATGGCTAAAGGAGTAGTATTTGGGGTAATATCAGTTATAACAATATTCCCAAGTTTATTACTTATATTTGATAAACAAATAGAAAAAACAAAACATAAAAATTTATTACCATCATTTGATAAAACAAAGAATTTTATATTAAAAAATCGTAAATTAATAATAGTTATATTTATACTTTTATATATTCCAGCTTATTTTTTCCAAAAAAACACTAAAGTATATTATAACTTAGATAAAGCTATACCAGATAATTATGGTTATAAAATGGCTACAAAAGAATTAAAAGAAAAATATAATATTGTATCTCCAGAAATTATTTTAGTAAGTAAAGATACAAAAGTAGAAAATATAAATAATATGGTAGAAGAAATAGAAGCATTAGATGGAGTAGATTTTGTATTATCGCCATCTAAATTAAGTAATTTAGGTATAACAGAATCATTTATACCAAGCAATTTAAAAGAAGTATATGAAACAGATAATTATGAATTAGTACTTGTTAATTCTACTTATGATTTAGCTACTACTAAATTAAATAATCAAATAGCTAAAATAAATAAAATAGTTGATAAATATGATAAAAAAGCTATTGTAGCTGGTGAAGGGCCTTTAATGAATGATTTAGTTAAAGTAACTGATAGAGATTTTAAAAGTGTTAATTACACTTCTATAATAGTTATATTTATACTAATGTTAATTGTATTTAAAAGCATATCACTTCCAGTTATATTAGTTACAACAATAGAACTTGCTATATTTATAAATATGGGTATTCCATATCTTACAGGAACTAAATTACCTTTTATAGCATCAGTAGTTATTGGAACAATTCAACTTGGAGCTACAATAGATTATGCAATACTTATGACAACAAGATATATTGATGAGAGAAAAAATAAAAAGGATAAACATGAAGCAATAAAAATAGCACTTGATAATTCAATTACATCTATATTTGTTAGTGGAATGTGTTTTTTTGCAGCAACTATAGGAGTTGGATTAATATCTAAAATAGATATGATTGGATCTTTATGTACACTAATATCTAGAGGAGCTATAATAAGTATGATTATCGTAATAACTGTATTACCTTCATTACTTGTTATATTTGATAAAATAATTACAAAAACCACTTTAGGTTTTAAAGGAGGAAAATAATATGAAAAAAATTACTAAATTAACCTTATTTACATTATCGTTATCTTTAATAACATCGCCAGTATTTGCATTATCAAAAGAAGAAACAGTTTATTCTAAATTAAATACAAATGGTAGTTTAAATTATACAATTGTAACAGAACATTTAAAAAATGATGCTAAAGAAGATATTATAACTGATGTATCTAATTTAACAGATATTAAGAATACAAATGGTGATGAAAAATTTGATAAAGTTGGTAATAAAATAAAATGGAATAGTAAAGGTAAAGATATTTATTATGAAGGAAGAACTGATAAAGGATTACCTATAAGTGTAGATATTTCTTATGAACTTAATAATAAAAAAATGAAATTAAAAGATATAATAGGTAAATCTGGTAATGTTAAAATAACAATTAATTATAAAAATAAGGAAAAACATAATAATCTATATACTCCATTTTTAGTTACAACATCAACTATTATTAAAAATGATAATAATAGTAATATTAATATAACTAATGGTAAAGTAATTGAAACAGGTAATAATAATGTAGTAGTAGGATTAGCGCTTCCTGGTATGGAAGATAGTTTAGGAGTAAATACTAGTATAGATTTAGATAAAACAGTTATTACTTATGAAACTAAAAAATTTGAATTAAATGAAATATATATGGTTGCTACACCTAAATTAGTAGAAAAAAAAGATTTAGATGTTTTAAATAATGTAGATAGCTTATATGGAACTTTATCTAAAGTAAGTGAAGCTACTAAGAAATTAGAGCAAGGTAGTAAAGAATTAAAAAATGGTATAAATACATATACTACTAAAATGAATGAGTATAATAGGGGAATGAATAAATTAAGTAGTGGTAGTGCAACATTAGTTAATGGATATAAAGAACTACAAACAGGTATTGCTACATTAGATAGTAAAATGCCTGAATTACAAGCTGCTACAAATGAAGTTGTTAATAATTTAAATACAATTAAAACTAGTGTTAATACAATTTATAGTGGTAATAACACATTATTAGGTTATTTAAACCAAGCGAACTCACAAATAAATGTAAGTGATATAACTACATCTATTCAAGGATTGGTTACTAAAAAAGGAGAAATAAATACAAAAATTGGAACAATTAATACTCAAATAAATGGTCTTACATCTCAAAAAGAAGCATCAACAAATGAAGAAGAAAAAGCTGCACTTGAAATTGCTATAAATATCTTAACTGCTAATAAAACTGAATTAACTAGTGAATTAGATACTATTGATACAAATATTTCTCAATTAACAGGTATTGCTACATATGTAGGTACTGTAAAAACTATAACAGAAGGAAATGAACAACAAAAAGGATTAAATCAAGTTAATGAAGGATTAAAATTATTAAATAATAACTTAAATAATGAAGAATCAAATAATAAAATAACATTATATAAAAATAGTATTGATGAATTAGCAAATGGTATATCTGGTTTAAATAATGGAAGCAATAAAATATCTAATGGATTATCTACATTAAATACATCTATTAAAACATTAAATGGATATTCAACTGAATTAACTAATGCATCTAAAACAATAAATGAAGGTGCTACTAAATTAAATAGTGGAATAGAAGAATTTAATAATTCAATAAATTCAGTTGTAAATTTAGTAAGTAATAAAGCTAAAAATATAGAAAATAAAGCAAAAGAATTACTAAAATTAAGTGATGAATATCAAACATTTACAATGAAAGAAAATAATATAGAAGGTACTACTAAATTTATAATGGTAGTAGATACACAAAAATAAAGGCTAATAGCCTTTATTTTATTATACTCATAATATTTGGAACAATTTGTCTTTTTCTAGATACAACACCAGGTAAATAATATCCTTCAGTAAGATTATTAATATTGAATGCTACAGATAATTCTTCTTCATCTTCTTTTGAATATAAGATGTAAGAACCATTTTTAATTATATCAGTAATACATAATAATAATGTATCGCATTCTTTATCTATTTTCATTTGTTCAATTAATTTAATATATTCTTCTTTTTCATTTAATATTTCTTCACAATTTAAAGTAAATACTTGAGAAATCATTATTTTTTTATTATTTACTGGATATGTTTTAATATCTTCATTTATAATTTGTTCTTTAGTTTTACCTTTTAATGAAGTACCAGCTTTAAACATTTCATTCGCATATTCTTTATAATCAAAGCCAATTAATTTAGCAAGTGCTGATACAGCAGCTCTATCATAATTAGTAGTTGTTGGACTAGTTAAAGCAAGTGTATCTGATAATATACCAGATATCATTAAACCAGCTATTTCATAAGGTATATCTTCTTTATTTTCTTTATATAAAGAATAAATTATAGTGTTAGTAGAACCAACTGTCATATTTCTAAAATTAATAGGTTGATTAGTAGTTAAATCACCTATATTATGATGATCTATTATCTCTAATATTTCAGCTTCATCTAAACCTAATACACTTTGTTCAGCAGTGTTATGATCTACTAAGATACATTTCTTTTTACTTTTTTTCACAATATCAGTAATTCTAATAAGCCCACGACAATGACCTTTTTTATCAATTACGGGATAATTATTATGACCTAATTTACTACTTTTAACTAAAAAGTCATCATAATAATCATTTTCATTAAATGTTTCTATTAGGTTATCTTCTATTAAATTATTTATATAATTAGATAAACCAATTACTTTAGCAGTATGAAAACTATCTAACTTAGTTCTAATAACATTAACACCCTTTTCTTTCGCAAGTTCTAAATGTTCTTTTTCAATTTCATTATTACCTACAATAATTAATAATTTTATACCACTATTAATCGCATATTCAATTACATTGTGTCTATCACCTACAATTAATATAGAATCACTAGATAATTCTTGATTTTCTAAAAATGTAGTACTTCGATAAGTAGCCGCAAGTATATGACCATTTATTTCATTATCATGTTTAACTAAAACTTCAGCTTTTAATACCTTTATAATATTATCTAAAGATGTATTAAGCAGTGTTTGATCTATTTTAAACATATTATTAAAAATTGTTTTAACAGTAACTAAACCTCTAAATAATTTATCATTATCTACTATTGGTATTCCAGTTATATTTTTATTTACCATATAATCATATACATCTAAAATAGAAGTATATTCATTTAAATAACAATTTTTATGATAATTTAAATCTTTTAATTGTAATTTAACATCATTTAAATATAAAGGTTCAGGGGTATTAAAATAATCAAGAACAAATCTAGTTTCTTTATTAATACTACCTAATATTCTTGGTTCTGTATTAAAACCTAATTGATTTTTCAAATAAGATAAAGTAATCGCAGAAGTTACTGCATCAGTATCTGGATTTTTATGTCCAAAAATATATATTTTATCCATATGTCACCTCTTATATAAGTATAAAATAAAATTAACAGAAAATAAAGAAAAAATACTAAATATTTTACAAAATATGATATACTGTAAATGAAGGTAGTGTTTGTATGAAGAAGTATTTGTTATATAGTATTTTATTTATCATATGCTTGTCTATTTTACTTACATTTATATTTTATCCAAGAATTAAATTAAATAAACAAGATATTGTATTGAACGTTAATGAAAAATATAAAGAGCCAGGTTTTAAAGTATATAATCTTATTGACAAATATAACGATAAAGTTAAAATAAAATCAAATTTAAATAATAAAAAACTAGGTATATATGAAATAACATATAGTTACAAATTATTATTTTTTAAACAAAGCAAAACTAGAAAGATAACTGTTGTAGATAGAAAAAAACCAATTATTAAATTAGAATATGATAATGAAGAAATATGTAAAAATAAATATAAAAATTACAAATATAGCGCTACTGATAATTATGATGGTGATATAACCGATAAAGTTAAAATAGAAATAGAAGATAATAGATTAATATATAAAGTAAAAGATTCTTCAGATAATGAAAGAATATTAATAAAAGAAGTAAAATTTATTTCCGATAATGAACCAACTATTGAATTAAAAGGAGCAAGTACTGTTAATATTTATCAAGGTACGGAATATAGAGAATTAGGATATGAAGCATTTGATAAATGTGATGGCAATTTAACAGATAAAGTAAAAATAGAAGGTAGTGTAGATAAAAATAAAGTAGGAACATATACAATAAAATATACTGTATTAAATTCAGATGAAAAAGTAAAAACTGTAACTAGAAAAGTCAATATAAAACAAAGAGAAACAGTAAAGAGTGGAGCTGGTAATGGTAAAATATATTTAACATTTGATGATGGACCAAGTAGTAATGTAACGCCTAAAATACTAGATACATTAAAACAAGAAGATGTAAAAGCGACATTTTTCTTAATTAATCATTCCGATGATTTGAATTATTTAATCAAAAAAGAATTTGATGAAGGACATGCTCTAGCACTTCATACCGCATCACATAATTATAGTTATATTTATGCATCAGAAGAAAACTTTTGGAATGATTTAATAAAGATAGAAGATAAAATTAAAAATATTACAGGATATGATTCTAAAATATTTAGATTTCCAGGAGGAAGTTCGAATACTATAAGTAAAAAACATAAAGTAGGTATTATGACTGCTCTAGCGCTCCAAGCTACTGATAGAAATTATATTTATTTTGATTGGAATGTAGATAGTGAGGATGCGGCTGGTAAAAAGTCTAGCGAGCAAATATGTAATAATGTTACTTCTAGATTAAGCAAAAATAAAACTAATGTAGTATTAATGCATGATTCTAGTACAAAAGAAACAACTGCTGAAGCTTTGAAATGTATAATTACTTATGGCAAAGAAAATGAATATGTATTTGAAAAAATTACAAATGAAACACCTAGAGTAGTACATCATATTAATAATTAAGATACTTTGTCAAAAAGTGTCTTTTTTTTATTATTCTAAAATAAGTTTGTCCAAATATATTTTTATAGGAGGCAATATATGAAGAATAATATTAATACTGGATTAAGCAATGATGAAGTAAAAAATTCAAGAGAAAAAAATGGTACAAATTCACTTAACAAAATAACTTCGACCAGTTTTATAAAAAAATTTATAGAAAGTTTAGGAGATCCTATAATTAAAATACTTTTAATAGCACTTGCCATCAAAACAGTTTTTTTGTTTAAAAATTTTGATTGGTATGAAACTATAGGTATTGTTATTGCTATATTTTTCGCATCACTTATATCAAGTTTATCAGAATATGGAAGTGAAAAAGCTTTTATTAAAATGCAAGAAGAAGCATCAAAAATAAAATGTAATGTTAAAAGAAATTCTAAATTAGAAGAAATAAATGTTGATGATGTAGTTGTAGGAGATATTGTAATTTTAGAGACAGGGGATAAAATTCCTGCAGATGGAATAATTATAGATGGTGAAATAGATGCTGATGAATCATCTTTAAATGGAGAAACTAAAGAAGCACATAAAGTAGCTGTAACTAGTAACATTATAAATGAAAAAAATAAAGTATATAGAGGAAGTGTTGTATATTCAGGTTATGCTTCTATGCTAGTAGAAAAAGTAGGAAATAATACTATATATGGTAAAATAGCTTTAGAATTAGCTGAAAAAGCTCCAATAAGTCCACTAAAATTGCGATTAACTGAATTAGCTAAATTAATAAGTAAAATAGGATATATTTCGGCATTTTTAATAAGCATATCTTATTTGTTTTCTGTTGTAGTAATAAAAAATAATTTTGATATAAATTTAATTAAAGAAACATTAACCAATTTTCCTTATATGTTTGGACATATACTATATGCTCTAACTTTAGTAGTTACAATAATAATAGTTGCGGTTCCAGAAGGGTTACCTATGATGATTACATTAGTATTATCTTCAAATATGAAAAGAATGTTAAAAAACAATGTCTTAGTAAGAAAATTAATTGGAATAGAAACAGCTGGTAATATTAATATTTTATTCACTGATAAAACGGGTACATTAACAAAAGGTAAATTGGAAGTAATAGGATTTGTATCAGGTTCACTTAAAGAATATAGTAATGGTATGGAATTAAGTAGTTATCCTAGATTAAAAGAATTATTAGAAATAAGTACAACATATAATAATGCTAGTAGTATAAGTGATGGAAAAATAATCGGTGGTAATATAACAGATAGAGCAATTTTAAAATTTATAAATACCAATAAAAATATTGAAATATTAAAAAAAGTACCATTTAATAGTAAAGAAAAATATTCACTTACTACAATTAATTATAATGGTAAAAAACATTTAATTAAAGGAGCACCAGAAATTATTATTACTAATTGTAAAAATTATTATGATGAATATGGAAATAAAAAAACACTAAATAAAGAAATATATAATAAGAAAATAGAAGCTTATACTAAACTTGGAATAAGAGTAATAGCACTTGCTATAAATGATAATTATTATTTAGAAGAACAATTTAGAAATTTAACTTTAGTAGGTATACTACTAATAAAAGATGAAGTAAGAAAAGAAGCAATAGAAGGAGTAGATTTAGTAAAAAAAGGTCATATTCAAGTAGTTATGATTACTGGTGATAATAAAAATACAGCTATTGGTATAGCAAAAGAAGTAGGATTAATTGAAAACACTAATGATTTAGTTTTAACTAGTAATGAATTAAATAAAAAAACTGATGAAGAAATAAAAAACATATTACCAAATTTAAAAGTAGTTGCTAGAGCACTTCCACAAGATAAAAGTAGATTAGTAAAAATAAGTAGAGAATTAGGATTAGTTGTTGGAATGACAGGAGATGGGGTAAATGATGCTCCAGCTTTAAAAAAAGCAGATGTTGGATTTGCCATGGGAAGTGGTACTGAAGTAGCAAAAGAAGCAAGTGATATTGTAATACTTGATGATAATTTTGCTTCAATTTCTAAAGCAATACTTTTTGGAAGAACAATTTTTAAAAGTATAAGAAAATTTATTATTCTTCAACTTACAATCAATTTATGTGCTTTATCATTATCATTTATTGGACCTTTTATAGGTATAAACACTCCTATAACAGTTATTCAAATGTTATGGATAAATATGGTTATGGATACTTTAGCTGGTTTAGCTTTCGCATTTGAACCTCCTCTAAAAGAATATATGTATGAATATCCTAAGAAAAAAAATGAATCTATTATAAATAAATATATGATAAATGAAATATTATTTACCGGATTATATTCTTCCTTACTTTGCATATTATTTTTAAAATTACCTATTATTCATAAAATATATGATTATGATTTAAGCAGTAAATATTTATTAACAGCTTTCTTTGGATTATTTATATTTATTGATATATTTAACTCATTTAATGCAAGAACACATCGTATAAATATACTTGCTAATATATTAAAAAATAAAGTCTTTATATTTATAATTATTTTTATAACTATAGTACAATTATGTATGATTTATTTTGGCGATAATATATTTAGAACAACAGATTTAAATTTAATAGAATTAGAAGTAATGATACTATTTGCATTTACAGTTATCCCTGTAGATTGGATAAGAAAAATATATTTAAAGAAAAGAAATAGATTGACAGGTGTTTAATTAATTGTCGGTATAGTATTGATTTATGTTTTAAAATGTAATATAATAATTTAGGTGGTAATATGATTATTAGACATAGAGACTTAGTAAATAAAGGGTATAGTGCATATCAAATAAAAAAAATGGTTAATAATAATAAATTATTTTTTATAAAAAAAGGAGTTTATTCTACAGATAAAAATGTTAACTATTTTGAAATGATTGCTAAAAAACATCCAAATGCTATATATACATTAGAAACAGCTGCCTATATTTATAAATTAAAAAAGAAATTACCTGATACATACTTTGTAGCAAGTAAACAAAAAGATCGTAAAATGAAAGAAGAATATATTAAACAAATATTTATGACTGATTCTTTATATAATATAGGAGTAAATAATATGACATATCAAAACGTTAATATAAAAGCATATGATTTAGAAAGACTTTTAATAGAAATAGTAAGGAATAAAACTAATATAGATAATGACTCATATCGAGAAATAATAGAAAATTATTCTAAGATATCTAAGCTTTTAAATAGAAGAAAATTAGAAGCATATTTACCTCAATTTAAGAACCCAAAAATATTAGAAAGAATTAATAGAGAAGTATATAAAAATATGGTATAAAATATCATATTTTTTATTGTAATAAATTCCAAAATATGGTAATATGTTATAGGTTAACTTTGAGCAAATGAAGAATAGAAGGGATGATTTATGCTTAAATTTATTGTGTATGATGATTTATCAGCTGATAGAAGTATAATAAAGAAAATAATAACTGATACTATGAGTAAAACTAATATGGATTATAAAATAGAAGAATTTGGAAAATATGATTCAAAAATGAAAAAGGTAATTGATGAAGAATGTCACAAAATCTATATAATGGATATTGAAATACCAGAAGGAATGTCTGGTATTGATGTTTCCAGAAGAATAAGAATAAATGATTGGAATAGTAGTATTATTTTAGTAACAACACATTCAGATATGGGATACGAAGCACTAAAAGCTCAAATAATGGTCTTAGATTTTATATCTAAATTTAATAATTGCCAAGTTAATTTAAGTAAAGCTATTAAAAAAGCTCTTTCTAAAATAAATAATAAAAAAGTATTAATATTTGAAACAAGTGAAATAACTTATAAAGTATACACAGATGATATTATTTATATTTTAAAAGATTCAATAGATAGAAAATCTATAATTAAAACTGAATATAATGAAATATCTGTTAATGAAACTATTACAAATTTATCAAATATGTTAGATGATAGATTCTTTATAACTCATAGAAGTTGTATTATTAATACAGAAAAAATAAACAAAATAGACTGGAAAAACTCCATTATTTATTTTAGAAATGGAGAGACAATAGATTATTTATCTAGAGATAAAAAGAAAGGATTAAAGGAGTATGTTAGAAGTTGTTAGTGGAATAATAGTTTATTTTATCACTCATATTATTGATTGCTGGGTTTTTTCAAAATTAATATGTGAAAAATTTAAATTTAAATTAAAATTAATTGCTTTGATTACTACATTTACCATTATTGACTATTTTACAGGTAATATATCTGATGAACTAACAAAAATAATAATTACAAATTTGACCACTTTTATACTACTGAAAATAATATATAACAAATCGGTTTCTAAAACTTTAGTTGCTACTATCTTAATGTGTTTAGGTTGTTTTATTTCAGAAGTTTTATTTGCCACTGTTTTTCTAAATTTTTTAAGCATGAGTGAGAATTTTTTCCTTAAAAATCCATTAGGAATAATATTTACAAATATAATTATTTTAACTTTTTATTTAACATTATTTAATATTACTACAATAAGAAAACTGCTAATAAAAATTATCAATTGGTATAGTGAAAAAGAAAATTTGAATTTAATAATATCGTCATTTGTAGCAATACTAATCTTTTATATATTTGTATTCCAATTTTCACACAATAAAATCAATAATTTAAATAACTTATTAGTATTAATTATAATTGTTTTAGCAATAGTAATTTTTATAGTTGGCTATTTTAATGAAAAATCAAGTAATAATAAGTTAACTATAGAATATGGTCAATTACTTGAATATGTTAAAGATTATGAAAAAGAAGTGGTAGAAAAAGGTAAGAAACAACATGAATATAAAAATCAATTAGTTGTTATTAATGATATGATTCCTAAAACCAATAAAAAATTAAAAAAGTATGTTGAAGATAAATTAGAAATAGAAGAAAAGATAAATGATAATATTTGGTTAGAAAAGTTAACTAATTTACCATCTGGAGGTATTAAAGGTCTAGTATATTATAAAATAAAAAAAATGATAGAAAATAAAATATGTATTTATATTGAAGTAGATAATACTTTATCAAGTAAGAAAAAATGGTTTAACGTTGATGAATACTTAGAAGACTATACTAGAATATTAGGAGTTTATCTAGATAACGCTATAGAAGCGGCGATTGAATCAAATGATAAACAAATAATAATTGAATTTAAAGATAATAAAGAATATATTGAATTTATACTTTCAAATACTTATAATGGTGAGATAAATCATGAAAATATTGGTAAAGAAAAATATACTACTAAAGGTAAAGGTAGAGGATATGGCTTATCTTTAGTTAAAGATATTATCGATAAAAATAAGCTATTAAATCAATCAAGAGAAATAAATGGAAAATTCTATGTTCAAAAGTTAACAATAAAAAAATAAGATTTGTAATAATCTTATTTTAATTTTATTATAAATTATCTTTCAATCATACTTTTTGGCATTTCTGGTTCATCTAAGATTAATTTAACACATGCTTTTGAACTACCAGATGTATTTAAACTACCAATAGCTTTAAATACTTTTGAAAATAAACTTTTAAACATAAACTTCCCTCCTTATAATTCTTTTATAATTAAACGGGCCCTGTTTAATCCATATTTTTTAAATAATCTATATAATTGTTATAACTTTGATTGAACAATTTGTAAGTTATAGGAAGGATTAAAAATACTCCAATCCAAATAGATAAAACAATTATATTTGAAATAACTCTATCTTTAATAAAAACATTAATTATTATTAATATAATACAATTTATAATTGAATTGATTTTAAATTTTCTTCTGTTTTCCTTTTTTATAATTGGTGCTTTTTTAGTATCTGCTGGAGCATATATTCCTAATAAGATTAATCCTAATATTTCTAATAATAAATTATATATAAATGGAATATTAATTATTTTTGCTAATATTGGAGCACCTATAAATACTAATGTTGATGACACTAAACATATCCAACTTTTCGATGCATGTAATCCATGAGCTGGTTCTCTAATAAAATTGAAAAATACAAGTAGTATCATCATTTCTTTAAATACACCTATTATTATAGAAAGTGGAATTATAACTAACATCTTACTTATTGTTAAGTAATATGCTTCTAAGTTATATCTATATTCATCCATTTTAATATTATCTGTTTCCGGATAATATTCTTTTATTAATCCAGTAGAATAATTAAGAAATCTTTGTTTCATAATACCACCTGCTACAATGATAATTCTAGCACTAATATTTTTAATTTCAATTACATTTGTTACTATTGTTATTATTACTGTTTAAACTGTAATTCTGATAACAAAAAGTCACTAAAAAATACAATTTAAACATATATAATTACATTTTAGACATTTTATATTGAAACTTGTTTTTATGTTTGATATCATAGTCGTGTTGTTCCAAGCATAACCAAATTAAATTTACTTTGGAATAACATGATATATAAGTAAGAAATAGGAAGGGAGATTTTATGAGAGGAAAAGTCAAATGGTTTAACAATGACAAAGGGTATGGATTTATAGAATATAATGATCATGAAGATATATTCGTACACTATTCAGCTATTCTTTCAGAAGGTTATAAAACCTTAGTCGAAGGTCAATATGTTGACTTTGAATTAGTAAGAACCGATAAAGGTTTACAAGCAAAAAATGTAATCGAAGTAAAAACTGCATTAGTTTAAGCAGTTTTTTCTTTATTTTAAATTTAATGTGTGATATAATCTAGCTAAGGAGGAGATATTATGAAGTATAATATTCGAGGAAGTAAAATTAAAATTACTGACGCTATAGGTAGTTATATTGAAAACAAAATAGGTAAATTAGACAAATATTTTGAAAATCCTGATGATATAACTGCAAATGTACTAGTTAGAGAAAGTGGAATTAATCAAAAAATAGAAGTTACAATTCCAATTAAATCAACTATATTAAGAGGAGAATCTGCTAATAAAGATCTTTATGCAGCTATTGATTTAGTACTAGAAAAATTAGAAAGACAAATAAGAAAAAATAAAACAAGATTACATAAATTTAATAAAGAAGCAATTGATGCATTTATAGATTTTGAAATATCAAAAGAAGAAAAAGAAGAAGAAAAAATAGTAAAAAGAAAAACAGTTGAAATGAAACCAATGAATGAAGAAGAAGCTATTCTTCAAATGAATATGTTAGGACATGATTTCTTTGTATTTAAAAACGCTGATACAAACGAAGTAGCAGTTGTATATAAAAGAAAAGATAACCAATATGGTATTATTGATGTAAAGTAGATTAAAATCTACTTTTTTCTTACTAAATATTGCATTTTATAAAAAAAAATGGTATACTTTTGGACGTAGACGAATTTGCATCCGTAGCTCAGCTGGATAGAGTGTTTGGCTACGAACCAAAAGGTCAGGGGTTCGAATCCCTTCGGATGCACCATAGGGAAATTAGTCGAACTAATCGACTTAATATATATGAAAGGTTAATTTCGGTTAACCTTTTTTATATGCTTTGAAAGGAGTTGATTAGTTATGCAAATAATAAAGAAAAAATTAGAAATAGAAGATACATTAAAGAAGAAAGTTAAAAATATCTTAATGTTTCTAAATATTAGAGCAAAATTAAAACAAGGAAATATAATTAATATTCCTAAAACTAACCTAGTATGTACCTTATGACACGCAATAAAAAAGTATATGATTTGCTTTATTTTAAAGGAATTATTGATGATTATAAAATAGAATTAAAATCAATTAATAATGAAAATGTTGATAATGAAGAATTAAAAATTATAGTATCAGTAATAAAATAAGTGAAATCAGTTGTGTTCTTAAGATTATATAAATAAAACTTTTATTAGAAGTTTTAAAACTATTAGAAATTGAGAAGTTGCACGAGATATGTTTAACCACATATCTTTTTTTATTGTGTTTAAGAAAGTGAGGTAGATAAAATGAATTTAAATTATGCAATATTTAGAAGTGAACCAATAATGACTATAAATGATTTAGCACAAATTGGATCACATAATAAAAGAGAAAAAAAGTCTTATAGTTCAAATCCAGATATAGATATTGAAAGAAGCAAAGATAATATAGAACTTGTTCCCTTATCAGATAAATATGTTAATGGATTTTATAATTTAGCAAAAGATTATAGAAAAGAACACGAAGAAAGAATGAAAACAGAACGAGAAGATAGAAAGAAAACATTTAAACAAATGTTAGATAAATCTAATAATGTTGTTGCTGATGAGTTATTATTTACTGCTACAAATGAATTTTTTAAAGATATGACTAAAGATGACATAAAAGATTGGGCTGATACTTGTATGGAATTTGTTTATGAAGATTTAGGATATACTAAAGAACAAGTTTTACACGCAACTGTTCACATGGATGAAAAGACACCACATATTCATTGTGTAGTTGTTCCTCTTGTTAAAAAGTTTGATAAAAGAACTAACACTGAAAGATACACTATTTCTAAAAAACAATATATTAGAGATAAAATACATTTATCAGAATTACAAGATAAATATCATGCAAGATTAGTTAGCAAAGGTTATGATTTAGAAAGAGGTATTAAGGGTAGTGATAGAAAGCATATTAAAATAAAAGATTATAAGAAAATAAATAGAAAGTTAGAAGAAAACTTAAATGTTAGAAATGTTAGATTAGATAAATCACTCAATGAATTTGAAGAAAAAATGAAAACTACTAAAAATATACCATTTAATAAAACACAAGTAATTGTAAATAAAGATACTTTTGATACTATGGAGCGTATTGTTAAGGAATCTAAAAAAGTAATAGAATTACAACCTAAAATAAATGAAGTATTTAATGAAATAAATGGTTATGCAAGTGGTTATAAAGCACTTGAAAATGAGAATAAGAATATCAAACGAGAAGTAGAAAGTTTAAATCTAAAAAATAAACATTTAGAAAGAGAAAATGAACGATTGCAAGATAAAATTAGTAAAATATTAAAAGCAATAAAAGAATTCTTTAGAAAGCTATTACAAATAGGTGCTGAATATATTAAAGATTATGCTGAAACAGAAGTTAAGCAATATTACGATAACAAAGATTTTAAAATGTTAGATGTTAAAGATGTTGCTAAAGGTACACCAAGGGAAGATGAATTATTTGAATATGCTAATGTACCAGATCAATATAGAACTATTAGAACACCTTTATATGATGAAGAATATGATGATTATGAAGAATACGATTATAAAATAGATAAAGATGATGATATGGGTATGAGTTTATAATAATTAATTTATTATTTAAGAACTATTTTAATGTGAATTCCTACTATTTTATGAGTTAAATTTGACAAGTATTTGTAAATATGCTATACTAAAACACGTTCAAAGGGGGAATATATTATGTTATTGAACATTTATTTAGGAACAACAGCTGTAAGTTGGGCTACTGTGTTCATATTCGGTGCCGCTTGCGAAAAAAAATTAAAAAGAGAGGGATATAAGTTTGTTAAGCCAAAAAAATCATTTACAGAGAAATTAGCAAGTTTTATATCAACAGCATTTAAAGGTTCTATTCCAATTTACAATATCATTAATACCATTGCTATTCTTTGCATGGGTGATAAGTTATATGAGTATATGGAAGATAAACTATTAGAAGAAGGAAAAATCTATATGCCAAAAGATGAACCTGCAAATCCACAACCAGAAATGGAATCATCACCATTTGAAAAAGAACAAAACAATACTGACAGTATTCAAAAAGTCAATGCAGAAAAGAAATATGAAGATATGTCGGTTGAAGAAAAAATGGCTTATTTAGAAAGAGAAAAAGAAATATTATTGAGACAAAAAGCAAGCGTTAGTGATGAAAGTTTATCCGAAAATTTAGGTCAACAAGGACCTGTATTAAAAAGAACTTTTAATCCTAGAAGAAAATAATTTATTGCAGTTAAAAAAGAAAATCCAAAAGAAATTCTGTAACTAATGGATTTTCTTTTTTTTGACTATATCAGACGATATAGTAACCCACTATGCTATTGGCAGAGCCAATAACGTGGGCAAAGGGATTATACCCCTTTTGAAACCCCATTTAAGCAACATAACCACAAACTAATCGTAAGTGGTATTGTTGCCTTTTTATTTAAATCAAGTTTAAATAAAAAGAAAAGATACGCATATATTTATATTGCATAAATATTAATTTGTAGTGCGTATCTTTTATATAAAAATAATCTTAATGGCTAATCTAACGAAAAGCCAAAAAGATTATTTTTTCTTTTGCTAAAGCAAAAGTATTGATGAATAAAATTACTTTCCCCACTTTCACGAGTAAACTCGCAAAACGTGTTCGTAATTTTATTCTTCCTTATCTATAATTTTTCCTGTAATGGAATTATATTTAACATTATTCTTTATTTCCATTTTAGGAAAAACACCTTTATCAAATGATGGATATTTTGATTTATCAAACTTCTCAAGGTTTGGTCTTATCATTGGTATTAATTCTTTTAATCTTTCAAGTATCTCATCATTTGATATTTCTTTATTTTCAATATTAGCCAATTCTAATTTATCAATTAAATCAGCAATACCACCTTTGATAGAAAAATCTATTTTTCTTCTATCTTCTATATCTTGTAAAACATCAAAATAAAATTTTGAAAAACTTTCTATTTGTCTTTGATAATCTCTTGTCGATCTTCTGTCTGCAAAATCTTGTCCCCAGTCAATTTCTACTTCATTATATCCAGCAAGTTTCATTAAATCGACCATACTTAAATTTAATGTTTCGGCAATACCTTTCAAATATAAAACATTTGGTTTTAATCTTTTACCAGATTCAATACGAGATACTTCGGCACAATCCATATTGGCTCTACGAGATAATTCTCTTTGAGAAATACCAACTTTTTCTCTTGCCTCAGCAATTACTTTACCTAATTCAGTAGTATTCTTTTTCACTTTAATAACCGCCTTTCTTCGCTTTAACTGATATAACTATATCACAAATTGATGAGAAAGTCAACAAAATTGTAATTATAGTGTTGACAAACTCAAAATAAAATGATAGACTATAGTTACTTTGATGAGTTTTACATCAAAGAACATTAACAGAGAGGAGGAAACCTATGAATGAAGATTAGACACCTAGAAGTTGCAGATAGTATTTGGAAAGATAAAAGAATTCCAAAAGAAACGAAATTGATCTACTCATATATTTATACCAAAGGATTTGAAAGAATAATAACAGATATAAATGTTGGAGAGATTCAAAAAGTTGTGAACATCACAAATATTGGTTTGAGAAAAAGTCTTGAAATATTAGAACAATTAAAATATCTAATATACAAGGAATATTCAAACGGAATGTACACAATAAAGATTAACTAGAAAAGTATAAATGAACGCTAGTTAATAAAGGCTCGGTAAGATATTAAGGCTTATATCAGAACCTATCTTATAGAAATATAAGATGAATACAAGTTTAAACCATAACATATTTCAAAGAACTAAATTGTAAAAAGAAATATTAAGGGGAAAATAAAAAATGTATGTTATGGCTTAAACTACTACTAAAGGGGGAATTTATTCCTCATAGGGATACTATACGCTTTTTTTACAATTATGACTTGTAGTAATACAAGTTTTTTTAGTGCTTATAATCTAATATATTTTTATTATTTGAGTGTAGACTTTGTTGTTAAATATTATAAGTAGAAAGAAAGGAATGAGATTAGCAATGAAAAATTATTATTAAAATTTATTATGAGAGGGGGAAATTTATTGAACGATACAAAAGAACTTACACAACTAGAAATAGATAACATTATTGATGAAACAATTAATTTATCTATTTTATCTAAATTATTAAAACTAAATTTAATTACAGAAAAACAATTTTTTACATTAAAAGAAAAAATTAAGAGTTTTTATTAAAAGGACTCCAGATTTATGAAAAAATATTATATAATATTGATTAAGAACACGACTGCAGTTCGTAAAATCTTAAAAATGAAAGTGAGGTATTAAATGGCACAAGTTGAGGTTATTGCAGCTAATCTCAACTCTAATAGTAAAACTTCTACTAATAGAAGTATTAAAAAGGTTTGTGCTTATTGTCGAGTAAGTACAGACCTAGAAGAACAACAAACAAGTTATTCATCTCAAATTAAATATTATTCAGAACATATCAAATCAAATTCTAATTATGAATTTGTAGGAATATATGCTGATGAGGGTATATCAGGAACACAAGTAAAACATAGAACAGAATTTATGAGAATGATTGAAGATGCAACAAGTGATAAGATTGATATTATTTTTACTAAATCAATATCTCGTTTTGCTAGAAATGTTGTTGATACATTAAAGTATGTTAGATTACTTCGTGAACATAATGTTGATGTTTACTTCGAGAAAGAAAATATTCATACACTTGATTTAGATAGTGAAATGTTTTTAACATTTTATAGTGCTTTTGCTCAAGCAGAAAGCGAATCAATTTCTCAAAATGTTAAGATTGGATTAAAAGCCAAAATGAAACGTGGAGAGTTAGTTGGTAATTGTTGTTGTTATGGTTATAAATGTGGTAAAGAAAAAGGAACAATAGAAATTGTAGAAGAACAAGCAGAAGTTATTAAACAAATATTTAATTGGTATATTTCTGGACTTGGTTATAAATCTATTGCTAAAAAATTAAATGAGTTAGGAATACCTACTCTAAAAAATAAAAAGTGGTTAGGCTCTACAATTCAAAATATTATTCTTAATGAAAAATATGTTGGCGATTTAGTTAATCAAAAATCATATAGTATAGATCCATTAACCCATAAAACAATTAAAAATTATGGAGAGAAAGAAAAGTATTATGTTAAAGACCATCACGAACCTATTATTTCACGAGAAGTATGGAATACAGCACAAGAAATTGTTAAAGAAAGAAATTCCAAAGGAGATTATGGACATAACAGTGTTCATGCAATGAAATACCCCTTTAGTAAAAAAATTGTTTGTGGATTATGTGGACATAATTTTGTTAGACGTATGAGAAGTAGAAAATATACGAGGATTTATTGGAAGTGTTGGGAAAGAACAGATAAACAAGATTGTAATGCTATTTCTTTAAGAGAAGAATACTTAGAAGATATGTTTATACAAATATATAACTCTATCGTTAAAAATAAACATAAGACCAAAGAAAAGTTATTAAATGCAATTAAAGAAACTATAACCGATAACGATTATAAAAAACAAATAGATAAATTAAAGAAAGAACAAGAACTACTTCAAACTCGTTTATCTAACTTAATTGATATGAAACTTGATGACTTTGCTAATAAAAATGCTTATGTTCAAAAAGAAAAAGAAATAAGTGATAGACTTAAATCCATAGATAAAGAAATTCAAAACTTTGATATGTTAGAAAAAGAAAATAAAAATATATCATCTAAACTAAAAGAAATTGAAGAAATATTTAAAGAACCCGAAACAATAACTGAATTTGATAGAGATACATTTGAAAATATAGTTGGCAGAATTGTTGTTGGGGAAAAAGATGATAAAGGAAATGAAAATCTTAATGTTGTTCGATTTATATTAAAGACTGGTGCAGAATATGTTTATACATTAGACACTAGTAATGATAATAGTGTGTCATTTGGTACAAAAAACGAATATTGCTTATATAGAACCACATAAATTAGTTATTAATAATATAACTTATCTATTCTTTAATGAATGTGAAAATGTTTATATTAATACATTAGAAGAATCAATTACTTTTAATGAACTAGAAAACTATATTAAAACGCATAAAAACTAATACCATTCCCTAAATAAGGAATTGACAAATAAAATTAAAGTGATAGAATAATAAACCAATAAATGACAAGCAGTATCCGTCTTTTATTAGAAAGAGAGGTACTTCTATGGTTAAAAACACGAATAAACAATTTATAAGTATGATTTTAAGGAGTCAAAGGTATTAGTTGTTACTAGTATTTTTGACTCCCTTTTTTATGGAAAAGGAGTTGAGAATTAATGAAGAAAAATGCTGCAATATATTGTAGAGTTTCTACTGAAGATCAAGCAAGAGAGGGTTATAGTTTACCAGAACAACAAGAAAAGTTGAAAGATTTATGTAAGTTTAGAGATTATAATATTTATAACATTTATGAAGATGCTGGAATAAGTGCTAAAGATATGGATCATAGACCAGCATTTAAGAAAATGTTAGAAGAAGTAAAAAAAGGAAATGTAAATGTAATAGTTGCTTATAAATTAGATAGATTAACAAGAAGTGTTAGAGATTTAGAAGTATTAATTAGTGAACTAGAAAAATATGAATGTAGTTTAGAATGTGCTATGGACGATATTAATACATCTACTGCAAATGGAAGATTTTTTGTAAGAATGTTAACAGTCTTATCACAACTTGAAATAGAAAGAGTATCAGAAAGAACAAAGTTTGGAATGGTTGGAGCAATTAAAGATGGACATATTCCAGTAAGAAAAACACTAGGATTTATGAGAGATAATAAAAAATTAATTATAAATCCAGCTGAAAGTGAAATTGTTGAAAGAATATTTGATTTATATTTAAAAGGTAATAGTTATCAAAAAATTGCTAATATATTTAATGAAGAAAAGATATTAAATAAGAAATGGTATGATACAACAATTCAAAAAGTTTTAGCAAATCCACTTTATAAAGGAGATTTTATAAGTGGTGGAAGAACTGGTAATCCTATACTATATGAAAATGTAGTTGAACCTATAATAAGTAAAAAGTTATGGGAAGATTGCCAAGAACAAACAAGAAAAAATACAAGAAACTATACAAGAAGAAATGATTATATATTTTTTCAAAAAATTGTATGTCCTAATTGTAATCGAATAATGGCTTGTAAAGCACCAGGTGGAAAGAAAAAGAAATATATTTACTATCAATGTAATGATTGTAAAACCACAATTAGAGAAGATGCTTTAATTGACTTATTAATTGAAAATATAACAACAATAATTGAGTATGATATAACTGTTAGACAATATTTCGCACCACTTTTAAAGCATAAAGTAGAAAATACTAATGAATTGCTTACAAAAGAAATAAATGCCTTAAAAGACAAAATAACTAGGTTAAAAGACGCATATTTAAATAAAATTATTGAAATGGATGAATATAATGAAGATAAAAAGTATTTAGAAAGTAGAATTAAAGAAATAGAAAAAAAACAACAAGAAGAAAAAGAATTAGATGAGTATAATTTTACCTTTGAAGATATAATGCTTAAAAGAGATTTAGAAAGTATTAAATGTTTAATTAATCCACTTTATCATAGTAGTTTTGAAATAAAATGGAATGAATTATCTATTCAAGAAAAACAAGAACTTATTATGAGTTATATAGAATCAATAGAAGTAATTAAAAAAGATAAAGAATTAGAAATTAAAAATATTAATTTTAGAAGAACATTTATTGAAGAATACGCTAATTTATTTAATAAAGGAGCAATTAATAGATTTCAAGAAGTAAGTGCTAATGGAGAAAAAATACAAATGGAAGTATGTGCTCCTATGACTAGAGAAGAAGTTGAAAAATATATCAAAAGATTACAAGTTAAATACCCAATCGATTATCATGAAATAAAGAAAGAAAAATATAATGACCATCAATTTTGTCTAAAATATACAAGAGCAAATATCTTTAATGAACCATTTAAAATGATACCTTTAATTAATAAAAAAGGAATAAATAAAGTAGATAGTTATGGAATAATAGAAGTTCCAGTACCACCTATAACTTATATTTACGCTGATAGTATAGAGGTAGAACAATGAGTTATGCAATATTTAGAAGTGAATCGATAAACACAATAAAAGATTTAGGACAAATTGGTGCTCATAATAAACGAGATAAAAAAGCATATAAATCTAACCCAGATATTGATATTACTAAAACTAAAAATAATATAGATATTGTCCCACTCTCTGATAAATACACTAAAGGTTATTATGAATTAGTTAAAGATTATAAAAAAGAATATGATGAAAAACAAAAAATAACAAGAGAAGATCGAAGAAAATCATTTGATAAAATGTTAGATGATTCAAATAGT
>ERZ842401.1228-NODE-1228-length-37256-cov-16.684659_pt1 | contig 37256 bp, 21 predicted proteins | sample MGYA00521270_ERZ842401 | MGnify/ENA primary metagenome ERZ842401 (study PRJEB31892, sample SAMEA3878208) | bioreactor metagenome | biome: Moose rumen | place: Sweden | collected 2011-10 | study: EMG produced TPA metagenomics assembly of the PRJEB12797 data set...
AAAACTTTAATTCCTATAGACAAACAATAATCAAAGAAATTATAGAAAATTTGGAAAAACTTAAATAATGATTATCTTTCAGGACGACCCTGTCATAAATTCTGTGTAAATGGCAGTGGTTAATTAAAGTCGGGAACACGCCCGTCAAATAATATTGCAAACTGATTGACTGCCAGCCCCCAGTCTTTAATGGACATTGTCCAGCGGGTACTGGCATTTTTAATTGCCAGATACATCACCTTGTATATCGAATCATCGTCAGGGAAACTTGATTTGTTTCTGGTGACTTTTCGCAGGGAAAAGTTCAGGGATTCGATTGCGTTGGTTGTGTAAATTGCCCGCCTGATGTCCTTAGGGTAATTGAAGAACTCGGTCAGGTCATTCCAGTTTCGTTCCCAGGAAGCCTGAATCATCGGATATTTGTCATTCCATTTTTTGCCGAATTCTTCCAGAGCTTCATGACCGCTTTCAGCATTGATTGCAGAATAGACTTCTTTCAAGTCACGGCAGACAGCCTTAAGGTCTTTGTAGGAAACAAACTTCGTAGAATTGCGAATCATGTGAACAATACAGTGCTGAATGTGAGTGTCAGGAAAAACAGCTTTTACCGCATCGGGAAATCCTGTAAGCCCATCCATGCAGGCAATGAGGATGTCTTCAACACCACGGTTCTTGATGTCTGTAAGTACGCTCATCCAGAATTTTGCACCTTCCGTGTCTGCGAGCCACAGCCCCAGAACCTCTTTTCTGCCTTCCCAGTTGATTGCCAGAGCGACATAAAGGGCTTTGTTGATGTTTTTCCCATCCTGCCGTGAATTGACCCGCAGGGCATCCAGAAAAAGAATCGGATATGATTTTTCAAGCGGCCTGTTCTGCCATTCACGGACATCAGCCATGACTGATTCAGTGATATTTGAGATTGTTTCTGGAGAAACTTCAACACCGTAGACCTGCCGCAGATGGCGCTGAATGTCACGGGTACTCATTCCGAACGAATACATCGAGATAATCTGGTCGTTGAAAAGCGGCGTGCGTTTTTCATGTTTTGGGATTATTACAGGCTCGAAGGTGCTGTTCCTGTCACGGGGAACCTGTACCTCAATCCTGTCATTGTCGTCGGTTATGACGGTTTTGCTTGTGTAGCCGTTTCGGCTGTTGCCGGAATTGTCACCGGCATTGTCATTTTTCTTGTAGCCAAGATGCTCGTCCATTTCGGCATCAAGAGCCTTTGAATAAAAACGGCTTGTCAGTTTCTTGAGCAAACCGTTTTCTCCAGCTAATTCTTCTGCTGTCATCCCATGGAAGTCAATCTGATCCAGCAACTGGTCGATGACATCTTTTTCTTTTGTTTTGGCCAACATTGTACTCCTCCTTAAGAGTATCATATTTGTCAGCCATTTACACAGAAAATTTTACAAGGTCTTCAGGACCGTCATAACCGACTTTTTTATGGTCTTTTTTGAAAGTCTGTTTTTCTTCTTTTGATTTTAGCCGTTCGTTCTTACGGATCTGCTCAACAAGATTTTCAAGAGGTAACTTATAGTAAGCTTTTGATTTTTCGTTATAAATCAAAGCACTGTCGCCATGTAGACATTTTGAAACTTCAACAATCTTCCAAGCTTCTTTAGGAGCTTTTAAGTTTTTACCGGAGAACATATCCTTATATTTCATTGCAAAAGAAATGGTATCTCCAATATTTGTATTCGTTCCTTGAATTTTTCCAGAACGCAAGGATTCATACATTAAATTCTGTTTATCTACAGCTTCTTCAGCATTAAAATAACGGTCTTTTATTTCTTCAATATTAATATCTTTTTTAGGATGGAATTCATTAAACTGTTTAATAAGATGTTCATCAAAAGTAGGTCCACCGTCAATCTTTGCTTTTTTATTCCAGGCTTTACGCATTTTAAGAAATCTTTCTTTATCTCTTTTTGCCATTTTGTCATACATAATGCCTGCAACTTTCAAGGCTTCATCTGGATTATGAGCTTCATCACGCATACAGTGTACACGGAAATTATGTATAAAGTTTTCGGCAGTACTCAAACGGAAAGAATTATCGTCAGTTCCCATTTTTTGTGCATAATCTAAATGAGCTTTCATCCATTCAAATGAATCCTGGTTTTGTCCTTGTTTTCGCTGTTCAAATTCCTGCACATTATTTATAATATCATTATAATTTTTTTCAGATATTTGAACCGGTTCTTGTTTACCATTTTCTTTCAGTACAAGAAGTTCAATTTTATTATTGGCTGGATTTTCATCATCAATAAGAAGCTTTGAAAAAACTGCATTTTTAATAATCTGATGGCTTCCATCATCCTGCAATATACCAAATGCAGGAACTTTCTGATTCTTTTTATAAGCTGTTTCCCGACCAAAACCGTCCTGGTTTGTAAGATTTGAATATTCTTGAGACGGCTGACCTCCACCATATCCAACAGAATCATTAGCAGATTTTTCCTGTGCTTCACGGGGTGCTTTTATCTGCTGCTCTAAAGCTGCAATTTTTTGTGAAAGAGATTGATTATATTCTACAATAGTTTGATTCTGTTTTACTAAATTGTTATATGCCTCTTCTTTTTGTCTAAGTTTTTCAAGAAGTACATCAATAGAAATTGATGAATTGTTATCTAAATTTTGCTCAGGTGTATGATTTTGAGTTTTACTGTCTTCAGAAATATCCATTGCAGGTTCAAGATTGTTTGTTTTAAGATTTTCTTTTACTTCAATGTCAGGCTCTTCTGTATTTGAAAAGAAAATATCGTCCATAACAGACAAATCTTCTTCATATTTGCTTTTTAAGCTTTCTTTAAATGATGAAAGTGCATTTGGTAAATCAACTCCATTATATTCAGATTTAACTCTGTCTCTTAGATAATCTCTTTGTTCTCTTGTATAATTTTCAATTAATTCTTTTTCAAAAGAATCATTAAAATCAATATAAAGTACCTCACGATTCTTCTTATTAGCTTCTAATGCCAGTTGTGAATAAACTGCATCCATGTGAGAGTTAAAATTATCCCACAATTGTTCTCCAGTAAGCTTTGCACGTTCTTCATTTGTCATTTTTGCCATAGTATTATTCTCCTTATTATTCTGCTTATTTGTATTTTTATTTACACTCTGCTCGTAAATAATTTTTTCATTTACTTTTTCACTAATATCATTTGTATCTGTAACTATAATTTCATCTTTACGTAAGTCATTGAAAATATTTCCATTGCGGAAATCAGAAAATTCAAAACAGCCATCCTTATTATCAAGAAAAACGTCTTTTATTTTCCCGGAATCTTGAGCATAACGCTCACAAATTAAAAACTGCTGTTTATCAGCAGGCAGCATAATGATATTTTCTGAACCATATTTACGGCCCAAAAATTTTAATTTTTCTGAAAGAACATCTTCATTATTAAATTCAAGAGTATTTATATACTCCAAAGAAGTAACAATACCATTACCTGTAAGTAAAAAAGAAGGAATCCAGTCTTTTGTATTCCAGACTTCTCCAAAATCACACGATTTTGCATATTCAGAAAGTTCTTTTAAGGATTGTTCAGAAATTGTATAATCATTATTGAATGAGGCTTTCTTTTTATGTTCTGTAAGTTGAATTTTATAATTATTTGAAATTTCTGAAATAGGCTTTATTTCATCATTAATCAATGCTTTCCAGCTGCGGTCTTTTGAATCATATAAACCGTAAGTACCATGATCTAAAATTATATGACCACAAAAAAGATTTGAGTCTTTTGATTCTTCAAAAAAGTTTGTTAAGTAATCAGTTAGTTCAATATCAGCTTCTGAAGGTTCAACATAACCAGAAGGATGGTTGTGAAGAAAAACAATTTTTGAGCCTGTTTCTTCCGCATAAGATTTTAAGTCGTATAAAAACTTTTCATCCGGTTTAATAATTGTCGAAGCTGGAATCTGAGCAGTAACGGTCTTATGACGTATTATAACACCATCTTTAACGAAAAGATAACGAGCTGTCTCATAATGCTTGTCAGAATATATTTCCATAGCCTTAGATAGCTTTTTCATTCCTTCTAAGGTCGGTTTTCCAGTTAAATCAGTTTCAAACTGTTTTCCAATTATATCCAAATTATCTGATTTATTCTGTTCAAAAGAAAGAACACTATCAGAAATTGTTAGAATGGTTTGAGGAATTGGAGAAGCTTTTATTTTTTCATACAAATTACCTTCGGACCAGGTTTCAAAAGTTTTTATAATTTCTTTTTCTTCAGGCTCTTTATTAGGATTTACAGCCTGGCAAAGAATATCTTTTTGATTGTTTGATAGTCTTTTCTTTAGTGTATTATAAATAATTTTAGACTGATGACCGCATTGTTTTGTATTTTGTAAAAAATGCTGCAATGAAAGTATAAACAAATCATTTGGAATAGACTGAATTGTTTTTTTATCAAGAGATTCAAAAGCTTTAGTTATATATGTTTGTTCTTTAAGAGATTCAGGAAAATAATTTACAGCATAAGGATTATTTGCAAAAGCTTTATTGCAAACTATTTTTGTCTTTTCACTTTCTGGAATATATTCAAGATAAAGACCAGAAATATCCATTCTTTTTAAATTGACATTTTCACGATATTGCCTTATATTATTATTAAGAGAGCCGAGGAAAGCCATGCTATTGCGTGTCTCACCGTTTGAGTGGGTGGCTATGTTGGTGAATTGGATGCCAGGGTAGACCGTGCTGAGGCTCTTTTTTTCGTTTAAAAAGTCTTCACTTATATACAATAATCTGTTTAATTTGAGCAATCTATTAATATAACGTTCTACATCATGTTTAGGAAAAGATGTAGTTAGAATACTTGTTTTATCAGATGGATTCATAGGTTCTTCAATATATGCAACCAAAACTTCTTTAAAACTTTCTTTTGTTTTTTTATTTATTTTATAAAATTTTTGAGGTAAAACTGCAACTAAAGACGATGGTAATGAATCTTCTTTTAAATCATTATAAGACTGATCATAAAAAACAAAATCAGGGGTAATTAGCAGCTCTGGGAACTTAAGCATAATCTTTTTTTTAAGATTATGATAATGCGTACTATGACCTTCTGCATAATAACCAACATCTTTAGAGACCTGCATTGTGTAAAGATGCTTTGAAGAAAGTGCAAGTTTTTGTTTGTCAGTATTTAATCCAAAACGAGAATAAAACTCTGGAAGATAACAGATATTTATGAGTTCATTTTGAGTCTGAGGATGAGTCGGGTCTTTGTCATATAAATCTACTAAATCAGTGTATTCTTTAAAAAGTTCCATAACAGTTTATTCTCCAAACCTACAGGGTAGTAGTATAATTACTTACTACTACCCTATTTTACACTCTGTAAGCAAAAGTTTCTACCTTCCCTGCCCTATGTCAGAATCTTTATGCTGCATACGTTTTTGTTCAGGAGAAGAAAGTTTCTTAAAGAACTTTTCAAAACCTTTTTCCAGGTTTTCTTTTGTTGAAAAACCTTCCTTCTTAAGAGAATCACTGAGCCATTTATTAAGAGCAGGAATGTAATCAGGCTTAGATGTTTTCCAGTCATTTATAATTGCTTTTGCAACTATAAACGGGTCTTTTTCAGGTCCTGGGAAACGAGTTTTCATCCTGTTCTTAAATTCTCTTGTAAAGAGTTCTGGAACTTCGGCAAGTTCTTTCTGAGTTGCAATCTCTTTGATAATATCAACAGGCTCTTTGGCAGAAACAGACTTAAGCTCTTTTTCAGTAATTTCTCTCAGTCCAAAAGCATCATCTTTTACAATCCCCTTCTGAACAAAGTCTTTATAAACTTCATTTTCTTTAAGAAGTTTGTCAAAAGCATCCTGACTGTTTTCAATCTTTAATTTGCCAGAAACAATTTCTTCTGAAAGCTTGTCGATAATCATCCATTTCTGTTCAGAAATTGTACTGTTATTCCAGCTTGAAACTCCTTCAAGTGCTGTATCAAAGCCATGCAAATCAAGAGTATTTTCAAGTTCAAGCCCCATAGCCCATTCTTTGAAATCTTTCTCGGTTTCTGTTCCCGATTCTGACCTGTCATAATCTTCTGGATTCAAGCCAAGTTCTTTCCAGGAAAGCTCTGTTTTAAGAATATCTGCCCATGAAACTTCATCTCTAACTTTTTCGATAATCTCATCTGCGGTAGGTCTTACTACATTGAATCGCTCTTCAACATAATCTTTTGCATCGAGAAGAGCTGAAATGATTTCTGCAACTTCCTGTTCAGATTTTCCGATCTCACCTGCAACAGCAGGAAGAGAAACATCTGTAAGTCTTTCAATTGCAGATTGAATTTTATCAGCCTCAGAGCCTGACTTTTCAAGGCGATTATCATAAGCAAGATAATTCTTATCCATAACATTCTTGTATGCTAGTGCCTTGACGGTCTGGAGTCCTGTCCTGCCATGTTCTTTTAGTTCTTTTGCGGTTGCATCATATTCTTCTTCTGTAAGATAGCCGTATGAACTTAAGAATTCGTCTTTTGATAGAGAATCAAAATCCCTCATCTTGTCGATGTCATCAGTAAAAGAAAGATTTGTTTCTGGATTGAAGTGATGTCTGTAGGTTTTATAAAATGAATCGAGCCGTTTGTATGATTCTTCCGTATAATCATGATATTCCTCATCCAAAGCTTTTTCTGCCATATCATGTGCGAGAGTAAGAATGTCAAAATTATTTGCCCTGCTTCCCTCTCCTGAATAATCCTCTGATACATCAAGGATATAGGCGTTTCCTTCTTTAGCTGTATAAAACTTGTAATCTTCATAGCGGCTGTATCTCAGAATATCTGCTGCCTGTTCTACAGAAATAGTCGGTTCATTTGATGAAATTCTGTGATTATTCATATAAGCCGCAAGTCTTTCAGGGCTGTCAAGAAGTCCATAAATTGCAGGTTCCACAGGCTTTTCAAAAGCTTTTTCAAGGACTTTTCCGTAATAACGTTCTGCATCTATTTCTCTGTCACACAATTTAGCAATACGCATAAAACCTTCAAAGCCAATATCGCTTCCAGTTTTCCAGGAACCAATGTCATTTGTTACGGATTTTTTTGCAATTTCAAAAACACTGTCCGCATAGCCGTTGTCTGAAAAAATATTCTTTAATTCAGTTTTATCAATATTATCCAAAAGCCAGTTTAAGTTGTCTCCGAGGTTTGCATCTTCTGCCACAACTTTTATAGAACGCTCTGGATTTGCCCCCTTTTCAAGAAGTTTTCTCCACAAATCTTCATGTTTATCAAGCGTTGCAAAACTTCTTGCTAAGGCATCTGAAATAACCTTTACCCTCCCCTCTCCAAGTTGTTCAAGCATCTCATCAAAGTTTTCGTCATCAAAGTTGTTTTTGATGTATTCAAATTGTTTTTCTTCGTCCATCTGGCGGAAGCGGGAACCGTTCACCATAATTTCTCCATCTGCCTGTTTTACTTCTTCTTCCAAGTCATTTATGACATATAGATTTCCTGCAGGAGATTTATGAAGATAAAGAGGATTGTCATTGTTCCAGTAGAAATCATTGATTTCAATTGCTGTCTTATCGTCAATATTCATTCCAAAGCGGATGTTACAGTATTTTTTTATATCTTCTTCGTGTGCATCCGGCAGTTCTTTGATTGTGTCATAATCAAGAGGCAGTTTCTCTTCATTTACCAATTTTTCTTCTTCCTTTGACCGTTCAATTATTTTTTCATTGATATGCTCAAGCTTTTCAATATAACCGTTAATCTTAGTGATAGTCTCATCATCGGCAGTTCCTGGATGCAGTTCCGAAAGCTCCTTGTCATCCCAAGCGATTACCTGTCTGACAACATCCTGAAGAGAAAGTGGATTTGTGTATTTGCCATCTACATCATCAATCACTCTGAACGAACCGTTTTCATTTTGTTTCAAAGTAAGGTCATGGTCTTTATATCTTGAATAAATTTCATCAGAAACCTTTTCGTCTACCTTGATTCCAGATTCTTTTTCAATCTGTTCCTGAATATCTTTCAGAGACTGTTTATAAGAGTCCACACTTGGTTCTTTGATATAGTTTTCATAAACTTTTTCATACAGCGAATTTGTATATTCATAATCGTTTCTCTGCTGGCTGCCATTTTCTGAAATCGAAGCATGGTCTTCTGCGAATGAATTGATTATATGAAGGACTTCAACCGGTTCTTTTTCTACAGGGCCAAGTGAGGAAATATGTTCTACAGTACCGTTCTTCCTTATTTTAAGAAAATCACCAGGCTCATGTGTCTGTTCTTTTCCGATATTATCAATCACTGCAAAAACCTTGTTGTCTTCAATTTCTAAAGCCGGAACACTTTCAAGTCCAGCTATAAAATCACGGACAGCTTCAATGTCACGCTTTTCCCTTGAATATGGAGCAATAACGATTTCATTAAGTCTTGCAGCTTCAACAAGCTTTGTGTGATAAAGTTCCTTACATTGTTTTTCATTAGTCCAGTCAATATTTGGCCGCAGCATTTCTTCTTTGATATGGTCTGTTAATTCAACGTTATGCAGCTCGATGTCTTCTATAATTTTTCTTTCAAAAGCTGTTTGAAAAGCTTCATAACCTATATCCGAAAATATATTCAGAGAAAGCTGATTACCATTGTATGAAGAATATGGAACAGCCCCTTTGTCATCGCCTTTCCAGCCATAACCGTTTTCTTCGCCCATTACATAAATATTGTAATCAATGCTATTGCTTTCTTTGTCCTGCAATGAAAGTTCAAAAGAAACAGCACCGATGTTTACCTGACCTTTGTAATCTTCTTTGAGTGTTCCATTCTTGATTTCATCACGTAAATGATTGAAGTCCTCTTCCGAGAATTTACTCCAGTCAAACTTTTCTGAAATAGGTTTATCAGGCATAAACTCTTTCAGGGCTTCCCTGTTTTCAGGTGTATCTGGATATGAATAATATTCGTTGTAATCGTCCCCTATCCAAATATCTTTCTTTTCTTCCAGAATCCTGCAGTTGTGGTCAATTCCATACTGCTTTGCGGCATCAGAATCATGCTCGAAAACATTCATATCATCTATTTTTTCAATGTTTACAGCACCTTTAATGGAACTTGACGAAGCTGCGGAATAACCTGTAATCACAGAGTTCCACCACCAGCCGTGTTCAATTCCTTCCTGCATCTGTTCTGCATTAGGACGGATAAAAGAAAGAGAATCCTTACCAAAATTAACAGCATCTCGACCTTTTACAAGAGCTTCGAGGTCTTTTAATAAAAGATAATTACCGTTAGGAAGACGGATCATGTCTCTTCTGTTTTCATCCTGTTTAATCCGTCCTTCCACTGGTTCTCTTCCCAAACGTTCAAAAGCCTTATTAATTTCAGTTTTCTTTTCTGCTGCTGAATACTGAGGGAACTCATCAGCCAGAAGATGATTTCCGTCAAATTCTTTTTTCAAGTCAGGGAAAGTTGCATCTGCAATTCTGAAGGCACTGTTAATACGGTCTGTAATTTCAATCTCATCTTTATACTGAGGATTATTTTTCAGTTCTGCAAATTCTTTTTCAGCCTTTTCCCAGATAAGGCTTTGTGCATCAGAGAGAGTGACAATTTCACCAGAAAGAAGCTCTTTTGCAGCGGAATCAGAAAAATCTAAACGCCACTCCGCACCATCCCCGAAGCCATATACATCATCAAAGGCCTGATAATTGAACTCACCAAAATCGAGATTTTCTTCAATCATGCGGCTGGTAGCTTCAAGAAGAACACCCTCACTGTCTTTTTCAGGAAATTCTTCTTCCACCCACTTACAAAGTTCTTTAAAAGTCTCTCCGTCCCCGCTTCCCAAATGACTCAATTTATCTTCAAAGAGCTTTTCCATGCGGTTATATTTATCTGCCAATGTTTCAGATTTTGCCATTCTTTTTTCCTCTTCTTCCAGCAATTTTTCTGTGTCAATGTATTCTCTTTCAAAGATGATTTTTATGTCCCCGTCTCTGACAATATTTTCTTTTACAAATTTCTGTGCATATTCTTTAAATGCTGTAAGTGAGGTATCACGAGTTGGATCAGCATCAAGGAAAGAATCCCAGGCAGAATCGGGCGTTACCTTGTATTCTTTTGTAGTCCAGTCATAAGAAAAATATGATTTTCCGTCAGGAGCTACCAGATGTCCTGATAGGTCATCATAGTCTTTCCAGCTCCAGACTTCGTTTTTCTGAGAAGCTTCTCTTTTTATTTTATACTCATCGTATTTCTGTATGTTTTCTTTTACATGCCCTTCAATCATGCCGTTAAATAAGGAAACGAGTTCCTTATCATTGATAATGATTTCATCGCCTCCATCAATGAGGTTTCCTTCGTCATTATCATGACTGTAGCGGATGATAAAACGGTTATCGAGTTTGTCAGAGAGTGTTTCCTTTGAGAAATCACCCATATACTCATCGTCATAGCGAAGAGATTTTCCAAAATCAAGCTGCAGGGTGTTTTCAGACGGTAAATGCTGTTCTCTGATATAAGACTGAATAGTTTCGTATAAAGCGGAATCTGCTTCTTTTATAATTTTCAATGCGGAAGCCGTATCTTTCAAAGTCCAACGGGGTTCTTCGTAAGTAAGAATTCTGGAAATACCTTTGATTCCTCTTTTATTCAATTCTTTCTCAGGAATGTATTCCTGGAATGCATAGTTTAAGGTTACATCATTCTTATTCATGTTTATCTTCCCCTTTCAATTTCAATGCCACGTCTTATTTCTTGTTCATGATTCGGCTCTACTTTCTTTTTCAAAAGTTTTTCTAAAGACTGCTGGTCTTTTGCTCCGTTTTCCATAAGGTATTTTCCGATGACTTTCTTTTCGTCTTCTGAAAAGTCAGATAAAGCTTTAGCTGATGCCTTCATAACTTCATCAACTATATTTCTTTCAGAAGCAGGGAGACTGTCTTTAATTTTATCCAAATAGTCTTTGACAATTTCTTTTTGAGTTCGAGAGTGAAAATATTTGCTTTGTTCTTCAATCCTCTCTTCTCTTTCAATTAAGCGCTCATTGATTTCTTCAAGAGTATCTTTAAGTTTAAGTACCTCAACACGCTGTTTTGCAGGAATATCTGGATGACCAGTCAGAAAATCTTCAAGAATTTCAATTTCTCTGGTCGTAATTCCGCTAGGCATGTAATCTACGATTGCATCTTCTTCCTTAGATTCCCAGATAGATTTTTCACAGACATTTCTAAGTTCATCAATTACTAGAGGAGAGCCGTTACCTTCAAAATCATCAATTAACATCTGAGCCATCTCTTTTGTGAAAGCTTCATCACTGATAAATGAATAAAGTTTGTCAGAGGATAAGGAGCTGTATTTTTGCTCCCAGTCACGGTTGTTTGACTTTTCAGTATTTTGTGATATACTTTCATCAACCGTTGTGGGTGATGGTCGCAAACGAGTAGCGGGCTGTTCTTCGGGAAACCGTAGAGCAGATATTGTAGGTGCAACTCCTATCCCTACAACGGTATTATATTGTTCTGAAATACCATCTCGTCTATCAACTTTTCCAACAGTTACTAAATAATTACCCAGTTCGTCTTTATTAAAAACAATCTTGTTAATTTTTTTAATATCATTTATATCATCAAACAAAAGCTGAAAGTTCTTTGTACGGTTATCCACCAGAGCAAATGAAGCCTCTCTCATTACATGTGGAATCTGACGATATTCTTCTGTATCAAGTGCCTGATCATATGCTCTCTTTCGGTCAGGTCGAATATGAGTTGCATTCTTTTTTAAAATAAAAGCAGTATCTTTTGAAAGTCCAAGCTTTTCTGCTAATTCTGCTTTTAAATCTGGTAAATGTACTGCATTTGGAATATGCTTGTAATCATTTAAAATGATTGAATCAACAATATCCGAAAAGTCATCATCGGATATAATCTCAAGACCTTTAACATCCTCTTCTTTCAACACATGATAAGTTTTAAGTTCAGGAGTTTCTTTTTCTTGCTGGTAATCCATACGGAGCTGTTCTTCATTTCGAATATCAAAACGAAGCTTTAGATATGTTTCCAAATCTTTCTGCTCATCAAAGACCTGCAACCTGCCATCTTTGATAGCATCGTAAATATGATTCTCACCATATTCATCAAGCAGTTCTTCAAACGACTGTCCGATAGAAAGAACAAAAGGTTCTCGTAATCCTGTATAAGAACTGCCGTTTGAAGCTTCGATGTATGTGTCTCCAAGTTCAATATATTCAAGCATGGAATGGTCAATACCGTTCCATTTGATTTTTCCGTCTGAATCGCACAAATGGCAGTGATGACGCTCTTTCAGCTCTTCCCATTTAATTTCGTCCTGATCTGCTGTTTCGTGGAAGCGGGCTTCCATAACCATGCAGTCAGAATCAGAAAGCCCCAGCTCGTTTTTAAGGCTTATAAGCCGGTTGCGTTCTACAGAAGTAACATCACCGTCTGCATATACAAGCGCAAGGGCTTTTTTATATCTGTCAAAACTTTCCTCAAGTTTTTTTATTTCTTCATGTGTCATCTCTTATTCCCCTCTAAGCCCTTTTGGTTCAACTTCTTTGCTACCAAGATTTTTACCTTCTGCTTTTTCATTAGACCATTTTGCAAAAATCTTATAGGTTGACTCTGCATCTTTACATCCGATTGAGACCATCCATTTTGTAAAGCTTTCCTTGTTTTCTTTTGGAACACGCTGCAATAAATAAGTAGCAAGAGCTGAAGGATTGTTTTTGAACTGAGGCAAATCACAGAATGACTGATAAAGTTTCTTAAAGTTTTTTTCTGAAACTTCAAATTCAAGATTATTTATTTTTTTAGTTTTTGATTCTTCTTTTTCAATCTGAAGAACAAGGGGAAGAAGGTTTCCACGGTTTTTAAAGTAGTTCTTGTAATTTTCAGGAACAATTTTGTTGTAACGGATATTTATATAATTTCTTGCAATTTCAAGATAATCTTCTTTTTTAGGGCTTTCATTAAAAATCTTTGAAATACTCATAATGTTTGAAAGCAGATGTTCAAAAGATTTAGGAGGCTTTCCAGTTTTTGGATCCGGCAGGTCAATCAGGTCTTTAATACATTTAGCAGAGATTTCTTTTTTGAAATCAATTGTACTGTATATGCCATCCATATTTCCGAAGTAATCAAGGATTCTTTCCTGGGCAGGAGAAAGATTTGTATCATTCACAAATAAAGCCGAGTTCAGCTGCTTATTGAGTTCTTCCTTAAAGGCATATTCGTTTTTTTCAGAATTACCGATTTCATTCATTGAAGAAAGAAGGTTCTTTTCTCTTGTTTCAAGAGAATAAGAATCCTGTTTTTTCTGATATTCTTTTCTAATCTCTTCAAGCGACCGTGCTTCCTTGATAACAACAAGGTCTTTGCCATACTCGTCTTTTACTGTTGCATTATAAGGCAGAGGCTTAAGCCCTTTTATCTTGCGCTGCTGGTTTACTTTAGACTGTTCAAAAATTTCTTCCAAAGCTTCTTTAATTGCGGATTGAGTTTTTGCTTCTCCCATTGTAGAAGCTTTTATTGAATGAAGTTCTGTATTTACATTGATAATTAAATTCATAGTTTATTCTCCTTTCCTATGTCGAAGCGGAATTTATTTCCTCCCTTGGGTGGGAATAAAATACCGTAAATGCCGCTATCGACATATTTCATAAGATTTTTCAAGTTTCTTCTGGTCACGCTGAATCTGACGGTCTTTTTCCTGTCTGTAAACCAGGCTTAATGTTGTAGCCAGCTTATCTTTATCAGTTTTGTCGTTCTGATAGAATCCGGCACAGTCACGCTGGTTTTCAAGCATTGCGCCCTGAAGTTTTGCATTGATTTCTGCTTTTGCTTCATCAGAAACAATAAACTTTGAAAGTATGGAGCTTATCTTAAGCATATCGACAGGCTTATCTCTGCCAGTCAATCTATCATAAGAATCAACCTGTTTTACAAGTTCTCTTTTGAACTGCGAGAAGTTTTTGATTGGAGATGGATCTTTGACTCCAGCATGAATTGAATCAGTAAATTCTTTTACGATGTTCTTCCGAATCTGAATTTTATCTTCTGTCCATCCGTCAATTCCTGCTATTTTTGCTGCGCATTGCTTTAGAATATCGTTGCTGAAATTGCCAGTTTTACCAATCCCGTTACCATAAAAGAAACGTACTCCATTGGCTTCATAAATATCAAAGCAATTCCAGTAATTTGTACCTTCATACTCACCAATTTTTTCCATATCTTTAATGATGTATTGGCCTTCATAGATATTGCATAAAGATACAATCGGCTTGTCTGTTCTGTAAGCGTCTGCTTTTGTAAACTTTGGTGTCATGTTATCTACCCTCCCTTAAGTTTTCTTTTTCCTGTTCCCTTTCAATTTTTCTGCAAAGTTTTTGCGACTTAGACTCGATGCTCTGTCCAAGTTCAATGGCTTTCTGCAAATCCTTAATCGTCACCTTTTCCCTTCCGTCAAGGTTTGCGACTGTAAGGGAAAGTTTCATTGTATTAAGGACTTTCAAATCCCTTAAACTGTTGTCACGGGAGTATTCAGACTGATTTACATATACAGGAAAATTTTCCCCCAGAAGCTTGTTCATTTCCGGCGTAAAATCAATGCGCTCCTTAAGCTCCATAGGTTCAAGGTCTTTGTTGTACTTTCCGTGCTTGCGCTGAATCTCATAAGCAGTTTTGATTCTTTCTCTGACAGCTACAAGATTGATTTTCTTATGGTCTGTCGGGTCTTTGTAAACATAAGAAGTAATTTCTGTTCTGTCGGTAAGAGGTTCAAGCTTTCTGTTGTAAGTTTCAACAGATTTTTGACCATCAAGACAGATTTTTCCAGGACAGCCTAAATTTCCGCAGGGACATGGATTTGCAGCCATTACAAGCTGGAAATTTGCAGGAAAAACTGTAGAACGTCCGGCACGGGATAAAGTGATTGTCTTAATCCTCATCATTGAACTGACCATAGAAATGACGGAGCTTCTGAACTCATGGGCTTCATCCATAAAGAGTGTTCCGTTATGTGCAAGAGAAATTTCTCCCGGATGAAGGTTTACTCCACCACCGCACATTCCTTCTATGCTTGCTGTCTGATGAGGCATTCTGAACGGAGCATTTCTATCTACAGGATTCTTGTAAGAAGAAAGCCCTGCTATGCTTCTTATTCTTGCCGGAGCCTGGGCTTCTTCATTTGTAAGGCGTGGAGTAAGGTAAGGAATAAGCTCCTGAGCAATAAGAGTCTTTCCGCATCCGGGAGTTCCCTCAAGAAGAAGATCATGCTTTCCGGCAACAGCAGCTTCGATTGCCTCAACGGTTTTTGAATGTCCGGTGAGGTATTCTTCATCGATATTTACCAGAGGTCCTGGCGCAAATTCAACGCCATTATTGATATTTTTTGACGGTGCATTCTGAATAAACATTTCGGGCTTAGTCAAAGCGTCAGCGGCATCTTTCAGTGTTTCTGCAGCACAGACAGAAAGTCCTTCTATATCCTTTATTTCATTTGCGTTTGCAGGATGGCAGATTATTTTTGTAATGCCAAGTTCAAGGGCATCTTTTGCAGCTGCCCTCATTGCTTTTGCAGGTATGACATTTGCAGAAGAATTCCAGGAATCAAGTTCTCCCACTGCAAGAATTTTATCTTCGGTTGTCGTATTCAAGGCATTCTGTACAGAAAGAGCCATAGCCAGGTCTGCATTCCGTGAGTTCTTTCTTAAATCTGCGGGAGAAACTGAAATCAAAACTCTTCCGTCAGGAAATTCAAAACCTGCATTTTTTGTTACAGCTTTCAAAGTTTCCCTTGCAGCGTTTACATTTGAATCAGCAATACCGATTATATCCACTGCAGGAATACCATGCCTTAAATCAACTTCAACAGTTGTAACCTGCCCTTCATAACAAAATGGTTCATAAGAATATATATTGTTTGATACTTTGTTCTGAAACTTTTCCATTTTAGTTTATTCTCCTTAAAAATAATTTTTATCTTCCACGAGAAGCATCATGCTTTTTTTCATAATCAGCAATTTTTCTGTCACGGGCCTTGTTGTCCAAAACATCAAGATCCTTCAGGTACATGTGCATGTACTTTCCGTAGAGCTTATCTGCCTTATCGATGTACTTATCAATAAGATGGTCTTCCTTGTCTTCATCAAACTTTCTGTATTCACGAAGAAGAGTCTGGTCTTTCTGAAGATATTTAGTCATGTCATTTTTGTTCGGGAAGATTTCATCGACAAAGGTCGTGAAGTTTACGGTATCTCCGGGAGTTCCATATTGCTTCATATAAGCCTTGTATGTGTCATAGCATGAACCGTACAGAGAAGGAGCTTCATAATCATTGTGAATAAGGCCAGCCTTTTCCATCATGTGTACCCTTTCTGTAGAATCCTGCCAGAGTTCTCCGCCTGAGTTTACGGCATGTTCAACCGCTTTTTCCCACCATTTTTCACCCTTATACTGATTGACAGGTGCATCAGGACCGGCCGCAAGAACAAAAGAAGCATATTCAACAGGATTTGTTTCAGAGTTGTTGAAGAGACTGTCAAACATTCTGTGAACCTTTACTTCTGTGAAAGACATAGCAGGTTTAGTTGTAACAAGCACATGATTACGGCAGTCTTCCTTCATTTTTTCATGTGCAATTTCTTTCTGGTTTTCTGAAACAGCCTTGACGAGAGCTTTTGTGTAAGTCTCAGGCTTGCCGTCCGTAATTCCGATTTCCTTAAGGTATTCGTTGAGAAGTTCCTTCTTCTGTTTTGGAGAACCTACGCCTTTATTGATTACATAGTCAGCAGCCTGTTTGCAAAGCCCGATGGCATGTTTTTCTTCAATTGTTTCAGAGCCGTTAATCTGAATCAGGGCATTCAGGAATTTTTCCTTAACCTGTTCCTTGGAAAAATCGATGTCAAAGTTTTCAACAAAATAAGTCATATCATCCCTTGCATTTTCAAGGTCTTTTTCTACGGCTTTCATATCATTCAAAACATCTGACATGTGATGGGGTGCGCCATTTTTACCGTGTCCGTCAGGTCCTATCCAAAGCATTGTTTCTTCATCAGGGTCATAGTTTTCATATAACTCATCCAGAGCTTTTGCAGCGGAAGCAGGATTGTCTTTTTCCATATCGAGGGTAAAATTACAATCCTGTCCAGCCGGTGAATACTTTTGAATGTCACAGCTGTAAGCGTTTCCGTTGGACTGCCAGTTTGATACGGTAAAGCCCAAATCAGTAAGTTTCTGCTCTACATCATTCCATGTAAGTTCTGCCATAAGTTTATTCTCCTTATCGTATTAAATTAGTTATATTTTTATTTACACTTTACAAGTATAAAAATCAGATTCCCCTTCCAGGTTCCTTTAATATGTATTTTGAAATCCATTTGTCATCTTTCCGGTACATATTCAATGATTCCGAATTAAGCGAAGCATTTTTAAAACCTGCCTTTACAAGAGTTTCAAGTTTTTTTTCTACGGCTTTTGAAGAAAGCTCCTCAACTTTTTTAAGATATGTTTCGGAAGGCTTGTCTATCATCTGACTTGCACCGGAAACAAAGGCAAAACGTCTGTTCTCATAATCAATAAGAAGTGCATTGTTTACACCGCCGTTGTCGCTTCTGTTTGGATTCTTAATTTTTGAGAAAACACATTCAAGATTTTCATCTCTGAATGAAAGAGGGTTAAGTTCTTTTGCAAGATTCTTTCCTTTAATTCCGACAGATTCTTCAAGGAATTTAAATGTAGATTCTGGGCTTATACAGCCCTTTTCTTTCATGTATTCGCTTAATGCGGTTCTCTCAAGATTTGTGGCAGAACCTTCTTTCATTGAAAGGGTTGCTGCGGAAGCTGCGTGTTTCAGGTTTCCGTCAAATTCAGGCATGATTTCCTTTATCTTTGAAACATATTTTTCAAAGACAGCCTGCTTATATTCTGGAGTCGGAGTGTTCATCATCTCCTGGATGATTTGTGAGTGAATTTCTTTCGGTTCAGACTGGTTGTAATAATCCTTGAGCCAGTTTTCCATATCACTGGTTATGATGTTGTTTACGCCTTCAATCTCATCCCAGTCCATAGTTTTTGGATTGAATTCATAGATAGTCGCATCATAAACGTACCCCTGAACATAATCATTATATTCTTCAATTTCTGCAATAAGGACACCTGCTGCCCACTTTTTTGTCTCTTCCTCTGTATGAGTTTTAAGATAATCAAGGACTTCATTATTGTCCTTTGCAACAATCATAAAGCCGTCTTCTGCAACAACAGGATAACTTTCTGTCTTGCCTGTAAATCCGTTTGTAAATGACTGGACACGGTTTAATGTGAGTTGCCCTTCTTCTCCATGGTGTATTGCAATTCCAGAATGCTCATAAACGGAAAGCGGAATGCAGACAAAGTTTTTCTTCTCATTCCACATTTTAAGAAGCTCAACTTCATTCATGCGTTCAAGGTTTGAGTCCTTGTTCACTGTATAATCCCAGTCAAGTTTATATTCATTGAGATTTTCAGAGACAGCATTTATGAGAGATTGTAACTTGTCTTCTACATTACTTTCCTCTTTTGATTCAGGAATGTCAAAATCAATTTCAAGAACATTTGAAAGCTTTTGATTTTCATCTTCAAGAACAGGAATTCCAGCAGACAAATCAATATCATTGCCATCATCTATGTTGATTGAAGACAGCATTGATTCAATTTCCTGCTGGAAGAATGGTTTGTCAAAATGATGTCCTTCCCTTTCTGTACCTGCAACAAACTTTTCAAGCATCGGGTTGTTTCTAGCTTCTTCTACTGAAGGCATGTTTATAGTGAATTTGCCGCTTGCCTTAAAACGCTCTTCATCGGAAAGCTCTGAGCGGAAGTATTCTTCCCAGTCTTTTACCTGGACATTTCCAAGAGCATAGTTTTTCATATCCTTACAGAACATAGTTCCGAGATTTGTCTGAAAGTTCGGATTCAGAGGACTTTCAGGATATTCATTATGTCTGTAATCAAGTTTTAAAAATTTGCCGTCTTTATCCTTGTAATATTTTGTTTCCATAGTTTATTCTCCTTATTATATATAACTATAGTATTTTACACTTTATTAATGTTTTAAACAAGTTTTATTTACCTTGTATGGAAAACTTCCACGATACGGGGTTTTATAGTCTTCTTGTAAGACCTTTCAACTTCTATCTTTGGATTTAAGGCTTCGTCTTTCCATTTATCCAGAAGGTGTTCCCATGCGAGGGAGTTTGTAACACCAATAGAAGAAAGTCCTCCTGCTAGTTTTTTTCGCTCACTTCCGCTCATAAAGGCAAGCATAGTATCAGCTGTAGCACGAGGGATGCAGAGCGGTCCCTGCTCTTTTACAAGCAGCTTAAAGTTTCTTTCAAACTCACTTGCAGAATGTTCCTGAATCTTTTCTTTCTTTTCTGCAATTTTATTTATGAAAGAAACTTTCTTTCCGTTCATCCTCAGCTGCTGTTTTTTCTGTTCCTCACGTGCAATCTTCTCATACACCTTCTGTATGTCTTTTTTAAGGACATGACCGTACATGGATTTTTTAAGCAGTTCAAGATCTCCTTTATTCATTCTGTTACCGAAGACAAGAATCTGTTTCGAGTGCTGAAAGAACCTTTCTCCGTTATTAACAAGAAAGACTTCAGTTCCGTTCTCATCCTTCCATTTGCAGATTGTCCCTTTTTCTGTTCTTGACATGAATGCAAGGATGTCCTGTTTGGAGCAGTTTTCCATTCCTGTCGTATCGACAAAATTGTTTACAATTCTGTCGGCAAGACCAGGATTCTTCTTTGCAATATGATTCATAAGCATAAGGACATCCATTTCATAGGAATTACTTCCTCTTCTCCAGAAAGAAGAAGAAGCTTTCTGTTCCCTGATTATTTTCTCGAGGAAGGCATAATATTCTTTTTCTTCTTTAGATTTCATTACTGCTCTCCTCTTGGCGGATAACCGTTATTCTTTTTTTGGGTAATATCTTTTTTCTGTTCTTTGTTATTAAGCCATGAATCAAAAACTTCAGCCATGTGTTCCCTAGAATCACATCCTTGTTTTCTAAGCCAGATATTAAGCCTTTCTCTATCACTTTCATCCACCAGAGCAATAAGCTGCTGACCAAGCTCAAAAGGTGTTTTGTTGAAAGCCTTGTCAACCTCTGCAATTTCCTGAAGCTTTCTTTCAAAGTTGAGATAATCAACTGGTTTTAATTTTTCATACTTAAGCGGATGAACAGAAATATATTCATCAAGCTGCTGTATAAAATCATCATCACGAGGCGGCATAAGTCCTTTCTCAATCAGTTCTTTTAGGATGTAAGGTTCATAACTTTTATTCTCAATTACACTTTTTGAATCAAAAGAAACAACGAGTTCTTTTAATTCCTCATCAAGCTGCTTGATAATTGAATTGTCAATTACAAAATAATTCTGAGCTGAACCTACACCGTTTACTTCCCGACTTAATGTAGCCTGGCATACACCATCAGAAATCCAAAATAAATCTGATACTGTATCTTCTCCAAGTTTGTCACCTACAGAAAGCTTTTTAGTGCTTTCTTTTGAAACTTTATGAGCTTCATAAGGTCCAAGAAGACTTTCCATCAGTTCATTTTTAATATCCGTATCATTTTCTACATGGATAATTTTATCAAGAGATGAGAAGAATCCATTCAAAGATTGCGGCTCTTTAATTCCCAACGATGTACAAATTTCTTTGTCGCTTGCAAGCGTTGTAAGAGTTTCAATCAGAGCGTCTCTTTCGCTCCAGTTGTTGGATTTGAGCATTTCCCGGACAAACTTTTCCTGCCAAAATCCGTCTTTTCCCTCTTTTCCAGCCATGAGGATATATCCGCTTCTGTCTGTCTGTTCAAAAGGTCTGCAATAAACAGATTTTTTAAAGTCCTTATCTGTTGAAATTTCCCAACCTCTGTAAGAGTTTCGCTGATATAAAACAGCTTCTTTTACTTGCTCATGTTTTTTACCAATAAAGGAATCGTAAAGGAGCTTCATTTTTGAATCAATTTCTTCAGATTGTGTTACACAAGTTTCATAAAGACTTATAAAAATATCCTGCAAATCTTTCTTTACGACAGGTTCTTTTCCAAGGTAATTCTGTAGCATTTGTTTTGATTCAATTACTCGTTCTTCTGCCTTATTTTTTGCAAACTCCAGAATATCTGGAAGCTCAATTTTCTCTGTTTTTACATTTCCATTTTCAGAAGTAAGAATGACAATCTTATCCTTGTTATCAAGACCGACACGTAATTTTCTCTGCTCAACAATACCAACTTTTTCATAGCCGATTGCTTTAAGAATTGTTGCTGCATCTTCTTCTGTTATGGCGGATTCTTTACCTTTCTTGAACAGATGAATATTAGAATTGAAGAACTTTGCAAAATCTTCTGATTCATTATAGTTTCTATCAAAGAAACGGATTCCGTCATAAGGAGATTTTTCAGGACCAAGATCCATTGGTTTTTCCATGTTTGGATTCCTGGTTTCAGAGTATTTTTCCTGCAATCGGTTTGCAAAATCAGAAGCAGTCTTTACGGCATTTCCAACAGGGTACCACTGTTTTGTTGAAGCTGCATATTTCCATCCGTGTGCCTTGAGTTCTTTGAGAATATCACGATTGATTTTAGCCGTATCAAACTTGATGTTTATCCTTCCCTTTTCTTTGTTTTCAAAAATACTGAAAGGAAGAATACGCTGCTCGTCAGAGTCAATTTCAGAAAGCCTGTTCGATATGTCATTGAGCTTATTCTCAATTTCTTTTTCTTCTAATTTCCGGGCATTTTCTTTTATAACTTCCTCTTCGTTTCCAAAGTCTTCAAGCTGTTTAAGATACTGTTCAATTGTGCCGGATTTTTCTTTTGTAATCGGATTAAAGTCAACCTTCATACCATTAAACTCGATCCCCTCTTCATTAAGGGCATTGAACAGGGAATCTTCACGCCAGCGGTTTTCTGGATTCTTTGAGTCAAATTCTACAAGAAGAGAAATCTTTCCGTCTTTAGCCGGATCACGATACATCTTTACTCCAACAAGAGTAAGATTTTTCTCTGTTTCTCCTGAATCATACTGTCTGAAAAGTTCCTCAACATCAGCTTTAAGACTTTCTTCAATTTCACTTTCAAAGAATGCTTCTCCATTTATAGGCCAAACAGGAAGAGCTTCTTCCGGCTCATCATCAAGTTCCATTTCCTGTTCCCTCAATTGAGCTTCATATTCTGCTTCAAGAGCAGCTTCACTCATACCACCATTTGTCTGGATAGACTCAATGCCTTTATCAATTTCATCATCAATAAGATGCTCCTGCCTTAACTCATCATCTGTCTTACGAATCCAGCGGCCGTCATCACCTTTTTTGAAAAGCTCATTGTAATCTTCTCCGACAGAACAGAAATTAAGATGAATTGTTCCATCCTCAGAAAGAGCTTCATTTTCATTGAAATCGAGTAAAAGTTCGTCATTATGACCTGTAAGAGCCTCGCAGATTTCGTGAAGATTTTCTTTTACCCATGATTCATTTTTACCCGCCATCTCTGCAATTTCAGAAAAATCAAAATTGTAATCAAAACCGCTTGCTGAAGCTTCAAATCCGTTCTGACAGATTCTGTCTGCAAGAGAGGTAAAGTCAAAGTTTTTTTCGCTATTCATACCCATATCCTTTGCTGTATTTTTGATTTCTTTATAGCGTTTTTCTTCTGCCATAAGTCTTTCTGTAAAGTAAGAGTTATATTCAGAGGCATCCATTACCTTTTCAAGGGAACTTCGCCAGAGAGAAAAATCAAAGTCATAGCCATGCTCACCGTATTTTGCATTTCGGGATTCTCCGTATTTTACATCCTGAAGCATGTTTGAAATTTGATGTCCGACATAGCTGATAAATTCATCTTTGAAAGAAAGATCTTTGTTCTCATTAAGATAGTCTGCGATATGATTGATACAGATTCCTGCATAGCGTTCAAAGGAAACAGCTATGGATTCTTTTTCTTTCTCTACAGAACTTTTTGAAACATCAGAAACATCCTTGTTTATAATCCAGCTGCTGTGAACTTTCTTATCACCTTCAAGAATTGGTTTTAAAGTCTTGCAATGCTGTATATAAGCCTCTTTGAGTTTTTCATAATTTGGCTCAACAATGTCTGCAACAAGTTTTTTCTGTTCTTCTGTAATATTCGGTGCATTGACTTTCTGCCACTGCTGCTCGTATTTTTCAAGAACTTCTGGATAGGAACAGGTCATGTGGATGTAGTCAGAAAGTCCTTCTCTTTCATAAGGAACTTCTTTTCCATTCTCAAGAGTTCTTTTATCATCATGGAAATCATAGCGAAGACTATAAGAACCAGGTTCATTGTCTTTTGCATCCGGGAAATTGACGCTAATATCACATTTTAAGAATGTGTTGAATCTGTTATTTAATTCTTTAAGAAGTTCTTCGCCTTCTTTTAGACCAAGAACAGTTCCGCTTTCCATCATTGCAGGTTTATGACTTGATGTTGTTCCTTCTGTAAAATCAATTTTGATATAAGGAAGTTTTAAGTCTTTAAATTCTTTTTCACGAATTTCATTTATTCTTTTAAATTCTTCCTCTGTAACGACTTCTGCATCAAGCTGTTCATCTTCTGTAAGCCAGGAAGCATCATAGCCGGAGGCAAGAAGTCCGAGTTTATAACTGTAATCAATGCCTCTTTCTTCAAGAATAGTCTGAATATATGCTTTACTGTCAATGTCACATGTAAAGTGTGGAACGGAACTGTCTTCGATTTGAATCCATTTTACATCATAACCATTTTGAGAAAGGTGTCCTTTCAGTTCTGTAATTCTTTCTTCCGAAGCAGATGCAAAAAGGGTAAATGTCGGACGTAACTCATTTGTCTCATCTTTTTCAAGAGGCTTTTCCTTCATGAGTTTATGTTCATAAGTTACAGTATCAGGTTCTACAATTCCCATAGCAAGGTTTAATTCACCTTCTGAAAGTTTTGTATTTCCTTTTTCAAGTTCTGCTTTATAAAGGTTACATAAATCAGAAAGTGTTTCATTTCCTGATATTTCCACGCCAACGGCTTCAAGCTGTTCCTGCATGTCGTGGATATAATAGTCATTGATGTAAATATCCAGCCGCTCAAATGCTTCTGAAGCATCCTTAAACACAGCAGCTCCGTTGTCATCTTCCCAACCTACCCAGCTTGAAATATATTCCTGTTTCTGTATGTCATAAATCATAAAAGAGCCGTTTTCTTTGTAATCAGGACGCATATCCATTACACCAAGAACTTCTTCAAGACTTACAGGTTTTTGTTCATATTTATACGAATTGCGATTTTCAGGAAACAGTTCTTTTTCCTTTTCAAAAATGAAATCAGGTTTTACAACTTCATAGTTTTTAGAGTTTTCTGCCCTTTCGCTTTCAAAGGCATTATAGAGTTCTTTATAAGCATCAATGTAAGTACGGCTTCTTTCATCTGCTTCTTTAAGCTGCTTTATGAAGGTATCTCCCAAAATACCAAAATTAGCCTTTCCGTCTTCATCAAGCGTTACGATTGAAATGCCATCTTCTGCCCATTCGCCGAAGATTTTATCACCAGGTATTTCTAATGCAATTCCGAATCTGTTTTCAGAAACATTTGATTCATTAAGGTGCTGGAATAACTTTACGGCATCTTTTGCAGAAAGATTTTTTACAGGTTCAGAATCAGAGCCGAACTCTGCATTATCTTTTACAATAAAGCTGTAAAGAGTTTTTTTGTTCTCAGCAGAAATTGTTTTTTCTTCAGCAACCTGAGATTCTAAAGCTGTGCCAAACTCTTTGTTTATAAGCTCTTCAAAAGGCAGCACCTTTTCCTGAATAATATTTTCTTCCTTTGCTCTCTGGATTGTGTATTCTGCATCTATTGCAGCCCTTTCAGTAAGGAAAAGTTTTGAAGGATTTTTTACAAGGTCCTTTACCCTTTCAACATACATATTGAAAACAAACTGTTCCCAGGTTGCGGTAGTCTGACCTTCTGTAAAGACAACATTATTTTTATCAAATGATTCTCCCAGAGCATCTGCATACGAAATTGTTGTTGCATAAACAAGACAGTCTTTTTTGTCTTTAGGGAAAACAGCAGGATTCTGTTTTTCTAATGCAATGTCATAGTTTTTCTTGAAAAGAGAATCGATGTCGTCTTTACTGAAATCAGAATCTTTTACAAGAGTTCTTACGATATTTTTATAAAAATCATCGCCTTTACCAAGAAGCTTTACCTTTATTGGAGTAACATCCTCGTAATTTCTAAGAACTCCTTCATTATCAATATAAGGACCGTCTACCGACTGCAGAGGCATTACGAGAATAGAAGAGCCGTCAGGATGATCAAACTCAATGGCTCGGTTCAAAGGTTTTGAAGGGTCGGCATCTAGTTCCCTTTCATATTTTTCAACCTTATCGTAGTACCAGGTAGAGCCGTCTTTTGCATCAAACGAAGTTCTTTCATTTTCTTTCATCGAGTCCAGTGAAGGTGCTACAATTTCTTTCACATCATCAGGAAGCTCATCGAAGCTGTAATATTTGTGACGATAATTTTCTTTAATATCCGAGCCGGTTTCTTTTGTAATATTATAATACTTAAAAACTTCCTTTCCTTTTTCATCAAGTTCTGAAACAGTTTTCAGATTGAAGTTATCTTCCTGCAGAACCTTGTTAAAGCCTTTATCACGTGCGAAAGCAAGGGCAGTCTGCAGCTGATCTCCCCTTACAAGGGAGTTTCCGAAAATTACGGGAATATCATAGTTTTTAGAACTTAATGCAACCGCCATTGTTGCAGAAGAAAGATAATCTGTAATATGAGCAAGCCGGTCGCTTCTGTCCACAAGGTCTTCTTTCTTTGGAAATACTTTTTTATAGTTAGGAAACTGTCCATCTATTTCCTTTCCGTTTGAAGGATTGATTATTTTTCCTTCATATTCAGATGGATAGTTTGTCTTGAGTTTTATAAGGACACGTCCGTTTGTGGCAACGGCAAATCCATTTTCATAATAAACACCGGTCATAAAATACCGGTTTTCATCTTTACTTACAAAGTCAATGATTGAGGCCTTTTTAACGGCTGAATCTACGGCTTTTTTATTACTGTAAGTCTCTCTTAAAAAATCAGAGTCCTTTTTCATCTGTTCTGTAACTTCAATGTTTTCATTTTCCATAAGTTTATTCTCCTCGTGTGTAATTTCATTTTTCAATTCAAGCAGGTTATTAACCTTATATTTTTCATTTACATATTTTACTTCTGCAAAGTTGCCTATGGCATAAACTGCAGGAATGAGACCATTAATAAGTTCTGCCGCCTTGTTAAATGTAAGTCCTGTTGAGATGCAGTTGTCTATCAGATATATATAATTCCTGCCTTCAGGAAAATTGCTGATGACGGATTTTCCGTAATCATTCAGGAACAGCTCTACATCCGGTTCCAGATTTTTCTTTTTCTGTTCATAAAGTGTTTCATGAGGCTTGCATTCAAGAATGTTGAAAACCGGTGCATTTATTTTAAGCCCAACGATTCTCGCAATGTCGTAGGTGTATTCCGCCTTACCGTTATGGTTTGGAGCCGGCACGAGATATGTATGTCTGCTTTTATGAATATGTTCTGCGATATAAGAAGCTGCTTTTTCAACTGCAATCTTGTATTCTTCAGAATTTCTGTCGGCTTCTTTTATGACATGACAGAGTTCTCTTGTTCCTTTTGAATTGTAATAGCTTCTTGCTGTAATCTGGGAACCAGGTGCAACAAAAGGTCCTTTATATTCAAGTTCAAGATTTTCGTTGAGGTAATTTATCTTACATTTTCCAAGAGAAATATAAGTTCCGTTTTCAAGGCTTTCTTTATCATATATCTGCCATGCTTTTATTGTCTTGTATTCATTAGTTGTTTTATCGTAATCATTGTATTCGTCAAAAAGAACTATGACAGGCTGGTATTTTTTTGAATTCTCCTTGATGTATTCATCAAGTTCCGAAAAAGATGGCGTTCTGTATTCTGAAAGTTTAAGCTGTGTCCTGCAGACATATCCCTCAGAATCAAGCCTTTTGATTACATTGTCATATATACTTTTGGTACTGATACTGTAAGCATCGACAACTTTATAAGGTTCTTCCCTGCGCAAGAACTCTTCTTCTGCTGCTAAAAGGTATTCCCCTTTCACCTTCGTATTCTGTTCTTCGATTCTGTAGAATTCTTCTTTGGCCATCGTATTAATCGAAGCAGAAATAACCTGAGTATTGTCTTCTTCATCGATTTTAAGTTTCCAGAAATTTACTTCTCCGCTTTCTTTTCTTAAAACAAACGGAAACTCTCTTTTAGGCTTATAGCCGCCGTTTAGAAGTACGGAATTAATTACGGTCGTAAAATATTCAAATGTATTTTTATCCATTAATGAAATGGATTCTTTATCAATATTGCAAACATCTGTTTTTTCATATTCGGAAAGTTCGTTTTTAGAAAAAGGAAGCCTTGCTGCAATTTTCAGCTGAATTTCAAGTGCCGTTTTCTTTATCCCGATGCGGAGCATTTTTTCATGGTAGGCATAGACTTTATTATCCATTGATTTATTTGCACCACGCAGATAATTAAATGTATCCGGCTTAGTTTTCAGAACAGCATTTTCTTCATTGATGATTTTTGCATAGCTTTCAGAATATTTCTTCAAGTCCTTAAGGTTCGGTTTTAAAAGTTCAGGAACTGATGAATTGCTTATTCCATGACTAATATCATTGATTCCAAAATGTCTTTTGTTTTCTTCCATCAATTCTTCAATAAGCGGAATGAAGTCTTCCTCAAAATTGTCTTTTCGGGCATAGGCAATTTCTTCTGACAAATCAATTCCCTGTTTCAAGGCATAATACTGTTCCATTGCACGGGCAAAACATTCACAGGTTCTGTGCCAGTATTCTCCGAGATGGATTTCGTCAGCTTTTCCGATTCTTGTGGCGCTTTTATTTGACTTTTCCCTGAGCTTTATTTCTTCCTTGAATTTTATAGCAATCTGATTTTCCAGTGTTCCGTATTTGTCAGAAGCAAAAAAATTGTGGCTTTCTTTTCCTTTCTGGCTGTCCAGCCAGTGAGCAACTTCATGAGCAAGAGTCACATCAGGAAGATGATTAATCCCTGCAACTGAAAGCTGTTTTTCTTCATTAAAAAAAGAAATACCGATTGCATTATGAAACGAAAAATAAAGACCTATAGCTTTTCTTGCAAACTGCATACAGTTATCTGCATAGGAAATTTTAAGACCATATTCACCTGCAAGTTCAGAGAGATTTCCATAGTGGGCATAAACCTTTTTTAAGGTTTCAGACAGTTTTTCAATTTCAGGTTTTGAAAAATTAGTTCCGTTTTGTTTTTTAATTTTTACTCCAAAATCATTATAGAGATTATTAAATGTTTTAGAGTCACCATAGGCAGTTTCTACAGCTTTTGAGTATGAATCAATGTAGTCCTGTTTCTGATAGTTCATATCAAGCCGTTTTCCTTTAATATTCTCTAAAAGAGGCTGCCACTGTTCGAGAAAAACAACATTATTTTGGATCTGATAAAGTTTACCTGGAGATTTTCCTTTCATTTCAAAAGCTTTATCAGTTATAGATTTATCTACATCTTTATATTTGAGTGAAGGAACTTCACAAAGCAAACAAAGCTTTGATATTTCATTATAGCGGCTTGTAGGCATGGAGTTCATTCCACGAGGAAGTGAAACTTTTTCTGAATTACCTTCTGTTTTAAGTTCTGCTCTCTTTCGTTTTAAATAATAGTCTACAGTAGCAGCAAGCACATCTGGAGACATTTTATAAATCTGGTTTTTATAAATAGATTTACCGTTTGAATCTTTTTCACCTGTATAAATTTTGCTTTGAACAAAATAGTTTCCGTCAGAAAAATCTTTAACACATACTGGAAGAAATCTATCTAAGGCAAGTCCTTTTGCGTCAAGCTCAGGAATCCAGGATGGTCGGGGTTTATCAAGAATATCTTTCCTGTTACAGAGAAAAACCTTGTCGTTTTCAACATCTGTATAATCAATTACAGAATTACCGTTTACAGTAATTTCTTTCGGAGTAAATATATAATCTTTTAATTCTATATCTTCTGCTTCAAGTTCTTTTGCCATAAACTATTTACCTTTCCATTTCTCTAACTCTTACAAAATTGTCTTTGACAATATCTGAATAATGATTTGCCATAGCATACACAGTATTGTTACCAAATTTATGCTTCAAAAAAGAAAGAAAAGCTTTGTCGTGAAAAATCTTATTTTTCCTCAATTCATGCTCAATACGATTTTTCATATCAATTTCACGTTTAAGTTTAAACATGTCTGCTTCATCTTTATTTCTGGCAGGTTTGTAATCAGAAACATCACGGCTTAAGCTTTTGACCAAAAGATTTTCTAATTCTTCAAAAGTCTTTTCACGTTTCTGAGGTTCTCTGCCAGCTTTCCGGCAAATCTCATCAACTTCATTGCCGGATAAAATCCTGTTTACTTTTATTTTCCCGGTAATAATCCATTCTTCTGTATTCGGGTCAGGATTAGTTCTGTAGTGATAACAGCCGTTCTCAGGAACTTTCTGAAGCCCTGCATAAGCGTGACGGAAAGAACCTTTTTCGGTGTAGCCGTTTTTCATTGCTTCTTCCTGGTAATCTACATCACAGGCATATTCACATTCAGCCCATACAAACTCACGAGGAAAAAGCTCTTTTTTACCATTCAACGGATTTACTTTTTCAAATTGCTTTGCAATCGGAACTTCTCCAAGATGCCAGCCGGGTCTATAGGCAAGTTCACCTTTAGCGCAGTGTGTACCAGGACCTCCTTTTTCAATCTGAGGTCTACCGGTCTTAGTGTAAGAAGCAATGTCTCCGGCAGAAGCTTCAAGCCAGACTCCCATAGGAGTGTCGCTGCAGCCTGGATTTTTAACCATAGGCGGATAAAGTTTACCGTCTTTTAAATAGAATACTTTATATCCAATTTTAGTTTTTACCGGAGGTGTTGAAACTTTAACACCTGTATTAACAGATTCATTACTCATACATTACCTCTCCACTGACAAATCATCATTCTTTGATTTTGCTTTTTTCTGAATAAGCTCAGGATATGCGGCTTCTTTAATTGCTTTTATAAGAGTTGCCTTACTTTTTACACCACGGTTAGCAAACTCTGCGTTGATAATGCCAGTTGCCCCCTCCACATCTAACTGACAGGCAAGGGCCATTTTAGAAGCTTCAAGTACTTTGTTTTTATTATTAAGTTCTTCTTTTGAAAGGAAAGAACGTACAGAAGAAATATAGTCATTCCAGATTTCTTCTTTATAATCATTGAGTTTACTATTGTTTTTTGGAGCGATGGTATAATCTTCTCTTTTTTCTTTCAGACGTGTGTAATATTCTTTAACTTCAATATAGTCTTCGCCTTTAGGTTCATGGTCAAAATACTGCCACGGTGTAATAGAATTATCATCAAGAGCAACACGGAACTTCCAGTTTTTATACTCGCTTAATTGGGCAGGAACTTTCTTATTTTCATTGTTTTGGCGATAAGATACAGTAAGTCTCTGGTCTTTTTTTATATTCTCCAGCTGTAAAAGAACATCTTTTGCAGCATTAAAACCGTCAAGCCAGGCTTTTTTCAATGAGCTTTCAGAAAAATATGCTTTTCCGAATTGTTCCGTATCAAAATTACCTTTGTTAGCTTTTTCAGTTACATAAATTTCTGCCAAAGATTCTGGAGTTATATCACTAGGGGTTTCCTTTTTTACATCTATATTCTGTTCCAATTTATTTTCAAAAATTATTTCTTTTCCAAGTTTGACCGCTTCATCATATTCAATCTTTGCTCCACGACTGTCCTTCCAATCTTCAAGGAGATAAATTGCATCACAGTTACCAAGAGCTTTTAAATCAAGCTCCATAAACTGTTCCCAGGTAAACATATCAGGATGTAAAGCCGGATTAAAAACAAGATGCCCCTGTTCTGTAAGTTCTTTTTCCTTTAAAGCAAATTTTTCTTTAAAATCTGGGTCGCCGGAAATTTTTCCAGAAAGATAAATCTTTTTTGCCATAGTTTATTCTCCAAAATTAATCAGCGCCAATTGGCGCTAAATGTTACATTACAAGTTTTGAATCAGAAAGCGATGCTTTTCTTAATTCAACAGGAACAATATCTTTTTTTGCGTTGAACAAAAGATAGCGTTCGCCAGTGTTGTCATTAAACAAGGAACCTTTAATTCCGTGGCTATATAACAGTGCAGATGATTTTGCCTTATCATGTCCAAAACATTTGCTTACTACAAAATTAAAGAATTCCTGGCCGCTTGGGATTTTCAGAAGAAGCTGATATTTTTCTTTTACAAACTCGTCATAGATTCTGTTTGTCTCTTCCCTTACATTTTTTCCTTCAAGATTTTTTCCAATTTCATTAAGTGTTTTTCTTGCTTCATGAATAAAAAGAGACATAAGAAATTCTTTATTCATAAGAATATTAAGAATATCATCACTCTGTTCTGATACAGGTTTATTGACATCAAGGAAAAAAGATTTACCAGGAATGTTAATTAGCATCCAGTTATTAAAAGATACGACATTCTTTTTTCTTGTAGATTCATACATTGCAATCTCTTCATCGAGAGTTACAGGTACACCTACTCCAAAATCTTTTTCTTGTTTAACAATGTAATTCTGTAAAGAAATAAATGCGTTCATTAAAAACCTCTTTGATGTGTAATATGACGTGGCTTTACTTCAAGCTCACGTTCACGGATTCTATCAATATCTTTATCTCTTTCGAGTTCTGGAATCTTCTTTGGTTCAAAATCAGCAGCCTTTGGAGCAGTAACTGAAAGTTTTTTATCGTAATCTTCTTTGGTGAAGATACGGTTCTGTTCAAAGTCATAATGGGTCATCCGCTGTGAATAAAGAAAACTGTCTGCAAGAGTAAGTGCCAAACGTGGAGACGGAGTATTTGCAGTTTTTTCAAGGGCAAGAAGAAGTTCGTTTTTTTCCTGTTCAGTCATCGGCTTGTTAAGTTCAAGCCCTGTCTCCTGCTTGATGTAATAATTATTTAATGCAGAAAAGATTAATTTCTGAGAATTGTCATATTCACTTGTTGCATTTACAAATGCCTGCTTAATCTCTTTGAGAATATTTTGACTTTTTAGATTGTTTGAAATATTTTTTCGTTTATTTTCTCGTAACTGGGCTTCAACAGTTCCAGAATCATATTCAGTAATGTTTCTAATCATGTTCTGGGCAATAGTTCTCTTTTTTTTGTCATCATCACTTCTTGAATAAGAGAGAGCTTTGTTTAAAGATTCTTCTGTAAATTGTTCCAAAAGGTATACGCTCTGTGAATCAACTTTACCACGAACGTTACCAGTAATCATTAAAGGTTCTGCATCAGATTTTTTTTCAAGTCCAATAAAAGCAGCATCAGCGCCAAAAATCCATTTTAAAGATTCAGCTCCCATGCTGGCAGCCTTTAACTCAAGATATACTTTGTTGATGTCACCAAGATGATGTCCGTTTACAACATTTACATCCTGTGGAAGCGGTTTAGACTGAATGTAAGGAACACGATTGCTTTTAATGCAATCACGCATAAGGATATTAATTTCGTTATGAATACTGTCGGTAAGAGCTTCTACAGGATATGTTTTTATTTCATTTTTCATAATCAGTTCCTTAAAAAACATCCTAAGAGGCAAAAGAAACTTATAGTTTATTTTACACTCTTAGGATATAAAGATTACTACATTCCTCTTTCGTAGGAAGGTTCTCTTGTGCGAGGCTTTTTTGCAGCACTCTGTTCAACGTCCTTTTTCTTTTCGTAATACTTCTGAAGGTTTTCTTTTGACTTCAGATAAAGCCGTTCAGCCGGGTCACAGATTTTCTTGATTGCAAGAAGATCTGGTTTTCCAGGTTCAATTTCAGCAGAAAGCTTTGCAACAGCTGCGCTCTTGAATGCTTCTGCCTGTTCAGGAGTAACAAAAAGCTTTCTTCCAGACTGAACGGCATTCAAAACCTGTGCAATGTACTGGAAAGGTTCTGCGGTTTTTTCATTCAAAGGAATTACTTTTTCGTTTGCTTTTTCCATAACTCTTTCAGCAGGATTCTTCTTTGCAGCATACTCAGAGTTTGGATGCTTTTCATTGATGTAAGCAACATCTTTCTGATACTGTTCTGTCATCTTCTGCTTGCAGTAAGCAATAAGATTTTCTGCATTTTCTACCTGACTGATGTTGTACCATGTATTCTTGAACTTGATTTCACCCCAGTTCTTTGAGTCAACAACAGGAATAACAACACCTTTTGAGCCTTTTGCAAGTTTACATTCTACACCGGCTTTCTGAGCTTTCTGAAGTGTTTCAAAAGTTACGAAACCTTTTGAAGGTACACCAAGCTCAGCAGCTTTTGTAAGAAGCATAATCTGTGTGAGGCCTTCTGCTTTTTCGTTTGAATTGATGTTGTAGGCAGGCTGTAAATCTACAAATCCATCCTTGTTAGGAAGAAGAGGACTTGTACCGTTTTTGAGGGAGGCAAGAACTTTATCGCCAAGTTCCTTGAAGTAGTCATAAGATGACTTTGTTTTTTTCAAACCGGAAAGAGGCATTGGAGAAGCGGTCTTAACACCATCTTCAAAGTTCTCAACTGAAACAGGTTCTTTTGTTTCCATAATAAACTCCTTGTGGAGTCAAAGAAAACTTGGGCTACGCAGTAGCCCTAACAATCTCTTTCAGCAGAAAGGCACTTTCTGCAATTGGATTGGTTATATTTTCAATAACCCCATAAAAAATTGAGAATAAACTATTACAAAAGTAACAGCGTAACTGTATTATAAATCAAAAGTGTAAATAAAGCAAGTTGTATTTATATTTATATTATTGTATAATACAAATATGTCATTGACAGTAAAGCTTCCTGATAAAAAGAAAAAAGAAGAGTACTCATTGTATGTAAGTACGAAAATTACATACAAAAAAACTTTTTCTGACCTTGGAACTCTTATAATATCAGAAGGTTCTGGAATTGCATTTTATTCTGCATCAAATTCAAGACGTGCAATAGTTTATTCAGAAATAACAGAAAGAGGTTCTACACTTCCTCTCCTGGAAGGAACGCTTCCCTATATCAAGCAGCCGGTAAGAATAATTTATAAGGCTAAAGGCCGCAAAGTTGATCTGCTTAAATTCATGGTATACAACCTTGAAAAAAAATATGGAGATTCAATTTATAGTTTGGGAGATGTCTATTGGCTTAAGCTTGCTTCATTTATTGATTCAGTAAGAAAACCTAAAGGTAAGACAGGTTCTTATAAAAGACAGATATATATGATAACCGAACAATACATAAAGAAAGGGAAAAAAGATGAAAATCTATAAGGGAATTTTAGATGCACTGATGATAGAATCAGTTTATGTAATTTCAAATGAAAATATATACATGTGCATCCCGTTGAATATACATGACACTAATTGGACAGTTTCTTGTGACTCTGAATTCATAACAGGTAAAATACAGTTAAAAGTAAACTTTAATGGTTCATTCATTTATTTCAATGCCAATATTGAGAAAAAAGACCAGGAAACTGTAAGCGCTTTTCTTTATGAAATACAAATAGAAGAAGCAGAAAAAAAAGCTGATAATCAGAAAGCCGTATTCTTTATGATACTCTCTGAAATTGAAGAGGACTATAAGGAATATAACAGACGTAAAGAAGAACGATTTGAAATCGGACTTGATGAACAACGCATTAAAGCAATCAATTTTAAGGATGCTGAACACAAGCTCATTATCAACAAAAAGCAGCTTCCGTGTGTGATAAACAATATTTCATATTCAGGTGCAAAAATTACGACAGAAGAAGAAAACTTTGAAGTAAACAAAAGAATTGGTCTTTGCCTTTCATTTATAAATCCTATAGAACAGGTGTTTTTAATAGGAACTATTAGAAACTGTTTCATCAAAACAATCAAAAATGAGAGTATAGTTTCTATACTCTCTCTTGAGTTCGAACAACCGCCTTACGAGTATAATAAAAGACTTCAGCTTTTTATAAAAAAAATATCGGAGGATAAAAAATGATGATTAATCTGTTTTACAAGACCATAAGAATCCTTACATGGATAATAATTATTATTGCAATAATCCTGGTGCTTTCAAAACTCCTTCCCTTTATAGGTGATATTTTTCAAACCATCACAAAACTTATTAAAGGTTTTGCAGATAAATTGTCTTCAGTAAAAGACTTAGTAAAGTAAGAGGCAAAGTGTAAAGAGAATATGCACTTGACAACTAGGTGTAATTAAAACTATAATTCAACTATGAGTGAATTGAGTGTTACTGACTTTATTAAAAACAAAGAAGCAGAAAACCGTTTTGACTACAGAAAGTTTTCAGACGATGACACATACGCATTAAGGGATTTAAAAATTGCTGCAGAAAAGAAACTTTTATGGGCGTATATAGTTGCACTAGGTATTCCAGATAATGCAGAAAGCAAAAACTCAGTTTATTACTATTACAACGGCAAATTCAAATCCATTGCAAATCCACATGTTTTCCGCTGCAGGGAAAAGATGCAGCCATCCCGTTGGTATTACAAGGTCGGAGAAAAACTTCCAGAACCAGTAATTTTTACACCAAAATATTCTGTAGAAGACCTTATGTATAAAGAATCTATTGGGCATGTAAAGTTCAGAGAGCTTCAGAAGCAGTACACTGTACAAGGTCTTGCAGACAAATATGACTTAAACTTCAATCAGATAAAAAATGTTCTTTACAGAAGAATGAATCCTCTTACAGGACGTGAGTGCTTCAAAATACTTCCACAATATACATTTATCATCAAATTTCGTGATGTAATAAACCCAGACCTGTGGTATATATTCCCGGAAGAAATGGAATAGATTACACTATATCGCTATTCAATTTCCTCTCTTCTATTCAGTTACATTTAATAACCTCTGTTATAATCATCCGATTTATTTTTTGTATTTTTTAAGTTTTGTGTTTGTCCAACAGAAATCAATCTGTTATATTCCGGCAACAGTATTTTTTCCAATCGAAATTCCATTTCTTTCTGATAAAGTTGTTTTCTATCTTTAGAAATAATAGAAAATTCACCAACACTTTCAGGAATAGAACTTAACATATCACAAATTTCTACCATCTTATTTTGTAAAAGCGGAACAACTCTCTTAATTGCATTCTTCAAATTGTCATTATCGAGTTTCAGCAAATCAACAAATTTAGAACTCGATTTACCGTCTAAACTGTAAGCAGTTACCGAGTCATAAATACCTTTTTCAAGAGATTCTAAATTATTGAGTTTATTAATAATCCTTTTTTCTGGAACATTAGGAGAAAAAGCTGCTCCATTATCATATATTGGAGAAAGAACATCTCCAGATTTATTTCGCAAAATACCCCAGTTTCCATTATTGCGGTCATTATTGTTAATAAAACCATCAATTACCACACAATCCCAAAAACGTTCTTTTATTCCTGGAATATTATTAATTGAGGGATTATATTCAAGGTGTATTAAAACCTCATTTAATAAAACAAAATGTTCACTGCCTGTTGGAGACATACTTAAATCAAGTTTTTCATTCAGAACTTTGTTATAAGTGTTTTTGAGCTGACGAAATTCTATGAGGCGTGTATCATTTTTACATAAGTCTTTACAGGCAACAACAACATGATTATTTCTAATCCCAAGTAATGTTTTATGAACGGGATAACCTAAGATTTCATATACATGACTTCCAATATATTCTGACACAGGTGTTGTGGAATAAAGCAGATCAGACACATTAGTAAGACGAGAACCCTTTTTAGGATATTTTATAATCCAAGGTTCATTTTCAATAAGTACCCCCTCTTTATCACCAGAATTACCACCATAAGTACCATTTCTATCACTAAAAGGACATGAAGAAAAATCAAATATACGCATATTATTCTACTCCATATATAAGGCCATTTCAGCTCTGTACCAGAACCTTTTCTCTATAGTTTCCCAATCTTTTTGGGAAAGCACACCAGCCACCATTGCATTTTTAGCAAGGATAATCAAATCATCCCACCGGTCATAATAACAGACAGAATCTCCTTCATTATTGTACTGCTCTAATTTACCAAGCTGCTCCAGAATATTTGAAGGTATTTTATTAGGAAGAGATATATTATAATCAATAAAATTGAGTTGATTCATAAAGCTTATTTTCCTCACACATA
>ERZ842401.1229-NODE-1229-length-37215-cov-6.786410_pt1 | contig 37215 bp, 29 predicted proteins | sample MGYA00521270_ERZ842401 | MGnify/ENA primary metagenome ERZ842401 (study PRJEB31892, sample SAMEA3878208) | bioreactor metagenome | biome: Moose rumen | place: Sweden | collected 2011-10 | study: EMG produced TPA metagenomics assembly of the PRJEB12797 data set...
CGACTGACGAAATCAAAACTGATTTGGCTGGAAATTGCGAGATTATGGACAGCATCGTGGAACTTGAAAAGCGCGGAAACGCAGACCCCGCAAGCCCCTCGAACCTTGAACGCCTTGAAGAAATTTTTGGAACGAGTGCGCTCATGCTCAAACACTTCGTGTACCCTGCCCAAGTAACGCAAAATGAAATCAACGAAGCGTGCCGAAAACTCTTTACCGACTACAACATTTACGCTGACAAATCAACGAGCCGAGCCTATGCCGCTTCTCTCAAACGGAGCGAATTGGTTGCCGAAGATGATGCAAGCGTTGTGCTTGTGCTTCGCGACCACCCTGCCTTAAAGTCCGAGTTTATCCGCCACACGCTCGGCGAAGCACCCGAGCTTCCTGAGCGAATTGCCGAGGCTCTCCGACACACCAGTTTGAACCGCCCCACCGTGGGAAGTAGTGACGAAGTGCTTTTGATTATGGCAGACGAGATTTAGGGGAGAAGTCTCTCCCCTGCGGCGCACGCTGTTGCGCCGCCCCCCACTCTCCTAAGGGGTTTTGCCCCTTAAAATCCCCATTACTTCTTCTTCGTTTTTGGCATAAATTGCGCGACAAACGCTTCGCACTTGTATTCGGCTTTCTTTTGCGCTACATTCAATTTTTTGAAGAGCGAATCGACCGCCGCCTGTTTTGCCGTGCTTGCGTTCAGCGAGAGAATCGCTTTGTAGAGCGCAAGGCTTCCTTCCATCTTCTCTTTGTTGAACCATTTTATGCCGTCGTATTCATTCGCGCCGACCAAAAGCCATGCGTCGTTTGAATCGGCGAGTTTCTGTGCGATAAGGGGCAAGTCGGCTTTTGAAGAACTTTCCGTGAGTTTTGGCTGGCTTCCTTCTGAAAGCGCAAAGGCTCGGTCGAAGAAGTTGTAGGAAAGCATATCGCCGATTTTGGTGTTCCCTGTAAATTCAGCAATTTTTCTCTGCAAACTCCACTTTCGAGCAAAGCCTTTTTCTGAGAGCGGAGCGAACGCACTGAAAATGTACAAATACGCGTCGTCGAGCGTGACTTTTGCGCTCTTCGGGAACGCAAGCGACTTCGGAAGCGCGATTTTGGCAAAACTCGGCTTTTCCTTTTTCGCTTCGGCAAGTTCCTTTTCAAGCGAGACGAGCAACGGAGAAGAAAGTTTTTTCGCTTTTGCAGGAGCTTTCTTTTTAGCACTTTCGACAGACGCACCAACCTTCGATTTTTTCTTTGAATCAGAAAGAATCGCGTTTGCTTTCACTTCTTCGAGTGCTTCAAGCCGTGCTTTTTCTTCCGCAATCTTTCGCTCGATGTCGGAAATTTTCTGTGCGATGTGGGCTTTTTGTTCTTCAATCGCTTCTTTTTCGGCGAATTCATTCGCAACTTCGTAGAAATAGGCGAGCGGTTTTTCAATCAGTTTCTTTATGCTTGCCGCCGTTGCTTTCTTCAAATCAGCCGCTTTGAGTTCTTTTGCGCTCATGAGGAGCGTGCCGAGTGACGAGCAAAGTTCCGCCGAAACCACATTTTGGAACGCCTGATACAATTTTTTGTAGTGGAGTTCCTGCCATGCGGTGTGAAGGTCGGGAGTTCCTTTTCCGTTCAGGAAGTCGTGGAGTTCTTTTAGAGAGCCGTCGGTGTCTTTTTCTTGGCGGATGTCCATAAAAATCTGCGTTTCAAAGCCGTTCAACGCGATGAACATACCTTGCTCGCAGATGTCCTTTGATTTTCGGATATACCAGAGATTGCTTCGGTCTTCGCGGAAAATCATGTAGAAGTCGTCTTCACCCCACAAGCCCAATCCTTCTGAAATTGAGCGCGTGACGAGTTTTTTGTCGTTTTCGCCGCTTCCCGTTTTGACCGCATATTCGCACGACTGCTTAATCCAGCCCGAAGCGCGTTCATATTTGTTGTTGTAGAAGACGACCGAATATTCATTTCCGCAACGGTTTGAATAGGCGAACACATTTTCGTTCACGCTGCCGTTATCCCACACATCGTAGAACAAGAAATCTTCGACCCCTGCAAAGAGATAGCGTTTTTTGAGGAGCGGGAAAATTTCTCGCTTGTGTCGGTCAATGAGATACTGGTCGGGCTCTTCGTCGCGGTAGGCGCGGGTGTATTCCATGCCGTACTTTTCTTCAAAGCCTTCGATTTGCCCGTGACCGAACATCGGCAAGCCCGGCATTGTCGCCATAAGAGTGCAAACGCCGAAATATTTGTCGCCTTTTCCGAACTGTGCGACAGCTGTCTCTTCGTCGGGGTTGTTCATGAAGTTCACGTATCGCTTCAAAATCTGCGGATCAAAGTTGATGGTGTTTTTGACCGTTGAGCGATATTTGTAGTTTTCTTCTTTTTTGAGCATGTTCATGAATGCCGAATTGTACACGCGGTGCATTCCGAGCGTGCGCGTAAAGTAGCCTTCCATCATCCAGAACGCTTCGGCGAGAAGGAGCGTGTCGGGCACTTCTTTTGCCACGCGGTCAACGACTTCACGCCAGAATTCATTCGGAATGCGGTCTTCAAATTGCTGAGCCGTGAGCGCAAACTCGCTTCGGGTGGCAATGTCGCCGCCCTTTCCTGGCTCCGGGTACCACAATCGCTTGATGTGCTTTTTTGCCAAAACCATCGCCGCATCGAATCGGATAATCGGGAAATTCCGAGCCACATGCAAAATTTTCTGCATGACTTCTTCGCGGGCAACAGGATTTAAAAAGTCAATCTGCGCCGTATCGTTCCACGGCATACCCGTGCCGTCATTTCCGTGATAAATGTAGCGCGTGTCGCCCGTCTGCGTGTCAACGCGCTTAAAACAAACCGCGCAGTCATTTTTTGAGTAGTAGTGGTCTTCAAGATAGATTGCAACGCGAGAGTCATGGCTTAAATTCACGCCGTTGTAAGTGTACTGTGGGAAGGGATTGTCGCGCCGCTGAACGAACAAATCGGGCTTTTCAACGACCCATTTTGCGTCCATGCCCGTGTGATTGGGAACCATGTCGCTGGCTAGTCTGATTCCTCTCTGCCAAAGCCGAGTGCGCAAGTTCGCCAGAGCGTCCCAGCCGCCCAAGTTCCACGCAATTTCATAGTCGTCAAGAGAATATGCCGAAGCTGCCGCCTCTGGGTTTCCGCAAATCTGCTTAATCGTGCGGCTTGCAGGGCTTCGCTCCCACAAACCGATGAGCCAAAGACCCGTGAATCCTTCATCGCGGAGAAGGTCAAGTTCTTCATCTGGAATTTGGTCGAGCCTGTTGATTTCGCGACCGTATTTTTTTGAAAGCTGGTAGAGCCACACGAGAACCGTTTTTGCCATAAGGACAACGCGCGGCATCCATTCTTTGTCATCGGAAAATCGCTCGTATTCGCGCAAAAGATAATCGTAGTTCGGCGGAGACATGTCGGGGCTTCCGCCATTCGTGGGATGCCAAGCGGGCTTCCATTCCTCACTAAGCAAGTCACTTCCGCTCAAAAGACGACGGAGCCAGTAATCTTCGCCCTCACCGTCGCCCGGAACAAGCAAATCCGCCCAGTGAATGCGCACATAGTTGAGCTGTTCCTGCAAATTGTCGGGCGCATAGTTAATCGGCTCGCGCAAGAACGAAATCAAATCGTGAGCGAAAGTGCCCCAATACGGAAGTTTTTTGAAGTAGTTTTGAATTTCTGACCAAATCGCGCTCCATTTCGGATTCGCGACGAGCTTTGAATCATCGAAAAGCGAAATAAACGGCTTGAACGCGGGGTTTTCGTTGTCGAGGTGGAGCATAATCAGCTCTTCAAGCGTTTGCTCCTTGTTCGTTCGCACGCGCCCTGTTTTGCGCTCGGTGAGTTCAAGATCCAAATAATCTTCGATAGAAATGTTGCCTTTGTAAACTTCGGTCGGCGGAAATTCAGCGCAGAAATCCAAAATCATCTGGTGAATGACATCTTTCCCGAACGACTCTTCCAAAGTGGAAAGCAAGCCCTTAAACGCGTCCTGATATTTCTGGCGACGGTAAGTGTAGCAGGCAAGGTGGAAAATCTCGTCGAGCAAGCCCATCGCGTTCAAAGTTCCCGCCGAAATCTGCGGTTTGTTGTGGCGGATTAAGTATTCGTTAAATCGCGTCTGAAAATCACGCACCGCACGGATATTCGCGATAATCACATTTCCCGTCGAAGAAAAAAGCTGCTGAGAAAAATTGCATTCGTCACGGACTGCCTTTGAAATATGGAATTCGTTATATGAATAGGTCATCGAAGCCCCCAAAATCTGAAAATGAAGTGAATTCAATTATAGCATAGATTTTGTATATTGCACGAGTTTTTTTTTAGATTTGGATTTTTACAAGACAGATTTGTGATTTTTCATAACCTGTGTTATAATTTTTCCATGAATCGTAATCAAAAGGACATTCTTAACAAAACAGGCGTTGCCGTTCCGCTTTCTGCCTTGCGCACGGAATCTGCTCCCGTCATCGGGGAATTCTCTTCGCTCATTGAATTCGCTGATTTTGCAAAAAAGGCGGGGCTATCGGTCATTCAGCTGCTTCCTGTTCTCGACACGGGCACGCAAAGTTCCCCGTACAGTTCGCTTTCGGCGTTCGCGCTCCACCCCATGTACATCAGGCTTTCCGAAATCGACTACTTCAAGCCTTGCTACGACAAAGACACGAGTTTCAGAAGAACCTACGATTTATTTCTTCAGCGCAAAAAAGACGAGCGATTTGATTACGATTTCGTCACGAACACAAAAGATTACCTGCTCAGGCGAATGTTCGCGGTTCTCTCAAACACGACACATCCTAAAAAATTCGACGAAATGTTCGACCGTCTGCTTTCGTTCATCAAAGAAAATGAAGACTGGCTTCCCTATTATTGCGTGTACAAGCATTTTAAACAGCGGTTTTTGCAAGCCTCGTGGAAAGAATGGGAAAAAACATTCCGAAACATGAGCAAAGAAAAAATTTGGGAAATATGGACCGACAAAACGCTCGAAGCGGACTTATACTATTACGCATGGGTGCAGTTCACCGCATTCAAGCAATTCAAAAAAGCGGCGGATTATGTAAAGTCTTTGGGAATCACGCTAAAAGGCGACCTTCCGATTTTGCTCAACGAAGATTCCTGCGATGTGTGGGCGTTCGGCGATGTCTTCAACCAAAAGGCACGGGCAGGCTCTCCGCCCGACGGCGACAATCCCACGGGGCAGAACTGGGGCTTTCCGTGCTACGATTTCCCGTCGCAAGAAAAAAACAATTTCGCGTGGTGGCGGCGAAGAATCAGCATTGCCGCACAGTTTTTCAGCGCATACCGTCTCGACCATATCCCGGGATTTTTCCGCTTGTGGACGATTCCCGAGGGCGAATCCACTGCCGAAATGGGGCACACCGAGCCGTATTCTGCGATTACCGAAAGCCAGCTCACAAAAGCGGGATTTTCAAAAGAGCGAATCCGTTGGCTCAGCCAGCCGCACATCCCCACCGAAGATTTTATCCGCCTTATAGGCGACCCCGACACTACCCGAGAGATTTTGGGGCTTTTGTGCGAGCGAATCGGGCGTGAAGAATTGTGGCTGTTCAAAGCGAGCGTCAAAAGCGAAGCCGACATCAAAAAAATCAACCTCGACAAATACAATATCGATTCTTCGATTCAAGTTGAGATTTTCAGACGGCTTGGCTCATGGTGGAAAAACCGCACGCTGCTTGAAATCGCCAAAACTAAATTCGTTCCGCTGTGGAAATATGGCGAATCCCGTGCATGGGCGAGCCTTTCTGAGGGCGAAAAATCCATTTTAAACGAGCTGTTTGCAGAAAATTCCAAGAAACAGGAAAAACTCTGGCAAAAGCAAGCCGAAAAAATCTTTACCGCGCTCACGAGTGAATCAGAAATGGTTGCGTGCGGCGAAGATTTGGGCGTTTTCATTCCGTGCATGGAAGAAGTGCTCGATGAATTCGGCATTTTCGGGCTAAAAGTGTTCCGTTGGTGCCGCGAATGGGAAAAAAAGTTCCAGCCCTACATCGACATCCGCACATTCCGCCGGTTGAGCGTTGCCACAACAAGCGTGCACGATTCTTCAACCTTGCGCGAACGGTACGAAGAAGAAATGAAGCACTGCCCGTTTGATTCTAAAACACTTCATGCAAACATTTTCTTTGGCGAAGTGCCCTCTGATCATGTAGAATCAAGCTCGCTTATTGCGCCCGATGTGGAATTTCCGAAAGAATTCAGTCCGTCTGTCGCTCAGATGCTGCTTGAGACCTACGCAAAAACAAGCGGCGCATGGTTCATTCCGCCCTTGCAAGACTGGCTCTATCTCGATTCAAAATACTACGGCACGGATGCAAAACAGGAGCGAATCAACATTCCTGGCACGGTCTCAGACTTCAACTGGACTTGGCGCATGTGCGTTCCGATTGAAAAACTGAACGCAAATTCCAAACTGATTGCGAAAATCCAAAAAATCGCGAAGATTCACGACGGACAGTAAGTTTTTCCGACTACATATGAAATCCTTCACCCAGATAAATCTCGCGGGCTTCGGGGCTGTCGATGATTTCTTGCTTGGTGCCTTGAATCAAGATTTGCCCCGTGCTCACGATGATTGCGCGGTCGGTGATTTCGAGCGTGTCGCGCACATTGTGGTCGGTAATCAGAACGCCGATTCCACGGTTTGCGAGCAATTTTATCATGCCTTTGATGTCGGCAACGGCGATTGGGTCAATTCCTGCAAACGGCTCATCGAGCAGCAAGAATTTCGGCTCAATCGCAAGTGAGCGCGCAATTTCCGTTCTGCGGCGTTCACCGCCAGAGAGCGTGTAAGCGAGCTGCTTTCGGATTCTGCCGATTGCGAATTCTTCTATTAGTTCTTCAAGTTTTTGTTTTTTTTCTTTGCGCGTTAAATCGGGACGCGTTTCCAAAATCGACCAGATGTTTTCTTCGACGGTGAGTTTTTTAAAAACGCTCGGCTCTTGCGGCAAATACGAAATTCCGAGTTGGGCGCGTTTGAACATGGGGAGCGGCGTGATTCGCTTGTTATCCAAAAAAATTTCTCCCGAAGTGGGCTTGTAAAATCCGACAATCATATAAAAACTCGTCGTTTTTCCCGCTCCGTTCGGTCCGAGCAATCCCAAAACCTCGCCCGTGTGCATCTGAAAATCAACCCCCTGAACGACCCGTTTTTTTCCAAATTGCTTATACAGCGAAGAAACGCGCAAAGTGTGATACGGCTCACTTCTAACTTCTAACTCTTCACTCCTCACTTCTAACTCTTCGTCACTCATTGCTCTCTCCTTCCTGCGATTTTTCTTCGACCGCAGTTTCTTCAGTCTCTGCGCCTTCTTTTTCCGAATCTGTTTTTTCGGCTTCGGCTTCAGGCTCAGGCTCTTTTTCTTTCTTTGTGTCGGTGACTGTGCCCGAGACTCTGCCCGAAAGGGTGATTTCCTGAGATTTGAGATTTAAAATGATTTCTTGTGCGCGGAAAGTGTCTTCGCCCTGCACGATTTTTGGATTTCCGCTCATTTCGAGCATTTGCGCACCTTTTCGGTAAATTGCGAACGCGGATGTGCATGTGTTGTTTTTTTGTTTGAGCGTAATGCCTATTTGCATGGTGGCGATTTCTTTGTTTTGATTGTACTCAATGATTTGTGCATCGGTCGTCACTTCATTTTCCAAGTCAACCATGTGAACAGAGTCTTCAAGATGGGCAAGTTTTGTTTCGCGATCGTAGCGCAGGCGGCCACAGGTAAAATCCATTTTTGTTTCGGTGTTTTTCCCTTCGACATTTCCCTCTGCCGTTATATAGCGGAAATTTTCGCCGTCGAGCGTGATAGAATCCGCCTTTATTTCCATTGTTTTTGTTTTGACGAAGGCATTTCCCGACAATTTTGTTTCATCGGTTTTGCTTCCTGAAACGCCCGTCATTGAATCAGCCTTGAATTTTATTTCTTCAGAAAAGATGCTTAGCGGCAGAAGAACGAGGAATAAAGAGAAGAGAATTTTTGCGCGATTATTCAGCATTTTCTGATTCCTGTTCTTCGCTTGTGGTGATTGTTCCCGAAACGGTATCGATGAAAGAAAAAGTGTTGCTGACACCACTTGCGCTGAACCCATATCCCGACATTTCGACATCTTTTTTGCTAAGGCGTACTTCGCTGTTTTTCCCGCTTGTGATTTGCTCTGTTTTTTTGTTGAAGTTGAGCGCGTCGGCTAAGATTTTCATTTCTTGTTTTTGTAAGTTGAGCTGAATATCCCCGTAGAGCGTATACAGTTCTTTTTTTGTGTTTGCGGAAATAAGATTGCAGAAACCGCTCGTGTCTTGTTTTCCTTCTGAATCGAATGTTTCAAATTCGGCATTTTTTGCGAATACGGCATTGTCACTTTTATATTGCTCAAGCTGGGCGGCTTTTAAAGAAATGTTTTTTTTATTTGATTCGTATTTTGTGTAGTTTGCGTTTTTGAAGCAGAATTCCGGAATGGAGCCTTCGGAATTTTCGCTGTTATTGTAATTGAGAGAGCAGGAAAATGAGATAATCGTTGATAGAAATAAAAAAATAAAATGTGACTTTTTCATTATTTGTGTTATAATCTTAGCATTAAGATTTGTTTGTTTCAACGGAGAAGATTTCAAACTCAAACCTTAAAATTATTTACAATTCAAAATTAAGGGTGTATAATTAAGGATATGGCAGACTTATTAACTGATGCAGAATTTGACATGTTCCGAAAAGTCATCTATGACGAAAGCGGAATTACTTTTTCGGCGACGAACCGTTCCATTTTGGACAGCCGTTTAAAAGAAAAATTACGCGAAAAGCAGTTGGATTCTATCGAAGAATACTATCGCCTCGTCATGTCAAACAAAGAAGAGATGAAAATCATGCTCGACTCTGTTACGACGAACCTTACCCGATTCTTCCGAAACCAGCCGCATTTTGACGCACTTGTAAACTATGTCATTCCTCATGTGCTTGAAAACAAACGAAAAACAGGCGACACCACGGTGCGCATTTGGAGTGCTGGTTGTTCAACGGGCGAAGAGCCGTACACTATCGCCATGATTTTGGCAGATGTGCTTCCGCCGCCGTACAAATTCCAGATTACCGCTTCCGATATTTCGCTCAAATGTCTCATGACGGGGCAGGCGGGCTTCTATCCAGAGGCTCGAATCACGGGCATCCCGCAGAAATACCTCGACCGCTTCTTCACTAAGAACGACCGCGGCTATCAGGTAAAGCCCGAGCTCATGCAAACAATTAAATTCGACTACCACAACTTGCGCAACGATTCAGGCGCGCGCAATCTTGATGTCGTTTTCTGCCGAAATGTTCTTATCTATTTCGACGAGCCTGCGCAAAAGAATGTTATCGACCGCTTCTGGAACTCAATGGCTCCGCATTCTTATTTGTTCATTGGGCACTCAGAAAGTTTGTTCGGCATGGACACCAAATTCGAATTCTTAAAAACCGATTGGGCTTGTTTGTATCAAAAGCAGGTCTAAGCGCGTATTGTAGCTATTTTTTAGGTCTGCAAGTGCATTCTTGCAGACTACTTTTTTATAAGGGAGGAATTTTAAATGGAAGATATTGCTGTTGCGATTTGTGACGACTCTGCGCTCATGCGCAATCTTATTTCTCGTGTTATTGAAGATACCGAAGGCTTGTCTGTTGCCGGCAAGGCAATGAATGGTCAGTTCCTTGTTGAAAAACTGTCTCTTTTTAAGCCTGATGTCATTATCCTTGACATTGAAATGCCGGTCATGACGGGTGTTGAATTCTTGCGTTGGCGCAAACAGAATAAAGTTGATGTTCCTGTCATCATTCTTTCAAGCATCGCCGAAAAGGGCGCGGCTGTTACGATTGAATGTCTCGAACTCGGTGCGGCTGATTTTATCACAAAGCCGAACGGCTCAATTTCTGCCGACATCAGTTCTGTTTCTGACCGCCTCATCGAACTCATCGCGTCTTACGGTGGCTCGTATGCTCGCCGGCACGGAAAGCAGGTTCGTTCAAGCGATTTCTTCGCGAATCTCGGCTCAGACCGTCTCGTGGAGCGAAAGCTTGCTTCAAAAATGGGCGCAGAAAAGGCAAAGGAATTCCTTTCAAGCACTCAGGCAAAAACAACGGTGGGCGCACCGAGCCTTGCTTCGGCGGCGGGCGCGGCAAAAGGTCCTGCTGTTATCGAACCGCTTCGTAAGCCTGGCAAAATCGAAGTTATTGCAATCGGTATTTCAACGGGTGGTCCGAACGCCCTTCGCGATGTATTCAAAATGATTGACCCGCACTTAAAGCAGCCTGTCCTCGTTGTTCAGCACATGCCGGCGGGCTTCACCAAAGAATTTGCAAATTCGCTCAATAAAATCTGTGCACTCAATGTAAAAGAAGCCGAAGATAACGAGCCAATCGAAAGCGGAAACATCTACATTGCTCCAGGCAACTATCATATTTATGTTGAGCAAACACCGCTCGGAAAGAAAATGCTCCGCCTTTCACAAGAGCCTCAGCGAAACGGGCATCGTCCGTCGGCTGATGTGCTCTTTGAATCTGTTGCAAAAATCTACCAGAACCGTGCGCTTGGCGTAATCATGACGGGCATGGGGCGCGACGGTGCCGTTCAGCTTGCAGAAATGCGAAAGCAGGGCGCGTGGACGCTCGGTCAAGATGAAGCGAGCGCAATCGTATACGGTATGCCAAAAGTCGCGTTCGAGCTTGGCGGAGTTCAAAAGCAAGTTCCGCTCGAAAAAATGGCGGACGAGATTTCAAAACTCGCTCGAGAAAATTCATAACAAAAATTACATCCATGTAATTTTTGTTATCACGAGAAAATTCTGTTCACCTAAAGGCAAACGCGGCAAATATCGTTGACTTTGCCGCTTGAATTTTCTCTCTTTACTTTTACCCCGCATCCGTGCGGGGCTTTTTTTAAGTGTTTTTACCGAGCGTACTCAACGATTCGTGTTTCGCGAATCATCGTGAGTTTTATGCGGCCAGGATAGCGAATGTCCGTTTCGATTTGCTTGGCAATTTTTTGCGCAAGTTCTTTGACTTCGCCGTCTGGAATCTTTTCGTTGTTGACGAGAATACGAAGCTCGCGGCCTGCCTGAATCGCGTACGCCTTTTCAACTCCGTTGAACTTTTCGGCAGTTTCTTCAAGGTTTTCCAAGCGTTTGACATAGTTGTCAACTGTTTCGCGGCGAGCACCCGGGCGGGCGGCAGAAATTGCGTCGGCAATCTGCACGATGACCGCTTCAAGCGTGGTTGCCTCAACATCATTGTGGTGAGCAGCAATCGCATTGATAACGCGCGGGTCTTCGCCCATTTTGCGAGCCATCTCCGCGCCCACTTCCGCGTGGTTCTGGTCACTGTCGTTTTCTGCGCCTTTACCGATGTCGTGGAGAAGGGCTGCTCGCTTGGCAAGCTCTTTGTTCGCGCCCACTTCGGCGGCAAGCAATGAAGCGATTTCGGCGACTTCTTTTGAGTGCGTGAGCACATTCTGACCGTAGCTCGTGCGGAAATACAATCTTCCGAGTGCGCGAACGCCGTCTTGGCTCATGTTGTGAATGCCCAAGTCGAAGAGCACCTTTTCGCCCTCTTCGTAGATTTTCTGCTGAATTTCGCGCGTGACCTTTTGAACGATTTCTTCGATACGAGCCGGATGGATGCGGCCGTCCGTTACGAGGCGTTCAAGAGACTGCTTTGCGATTTCTTTGCGAACTGGGTCAAAGCAAGAGATAACGACTGCCTCGGGCGTGTCGTCGATGATGATGTCAACGCCCGTGAGCGTTTCGAGCGCACGGATATTGCGACCTTCCCGCCCGATGATGCGGCCCTTCATTTCATCGCCTGGAAGTGAAACCGTAGTGACGGTTAAATCACCTGTGGTTTCGGTGGCGATTCGCTGAATGGTGGAAATAAGGATTTCCTGCGCCTTTTTTTCGGCGGAGAGCTGGGCGTCCTGCTCGATTTTGTTGAGCAAAGCCTGTGCGTCGTGGCGAGCGTCGTTTTCAAGATTTTTGATGATTAAATCTTTTGCTTCTTTTGCTGAAAGACCAGAAATTCGCTCTAATTCTTTGCGATACTGCTCTTCCTGAGCCTGAAGTTGCTCTTCACGCTTTTTCATTGCGTTGACACGGTCGGCGAATTCAAGTTCTTTTTTATCGAATTCTTCGGCTCGCTTGTCAACCAACTCTTCTTTTTTACTGACCCGCGCTTCATATTTTTGTACTTCGGCGCGTCGTTCGCGATCTTCCCGTTCCTGCTGTTTTCGTTCACGAATGATTTGATCTTTTGCCTCGAGCAAAATTTCTTTTTTCTGTGCTTCTGCTTCCTTTATTGCATCCTGTCTTAAGCGTTCAGCTTTTTGTTCTGACGCAGATAGTTGAAATCTGGCATAACACCATCGAATAATCCATCCAAGAACGATTCCTGCAACCGGGAGACCGACGAACAAAACTACACTGTTCATGGTTCAATTCTCCTAGTTTTTGAAATCAAGTTCTTCTATAATAGCCGATAGTTTTTGTATTGTCAAACCGAAAATTCACTTCACAATTTCGCTAAATTCTGTTTTAATTTAACCGACAATTAAGTATGGCAAATTCTTATGAAAAACCAGATTTTTGGTCGCGCAAGGCGTTCTCTGAGGGGTATCCCGCCCGTTCGGTCTACAAATTGCAGGAAATCGACGAAAAATTCGGCTTCATCAAGAAGAATTACAAAGTGCTTGATTTGGGCGCAAGCCCCGGAAGTTGGACAACTTTTCTTCTCCGCCATATTGAAGGAAGCGGAAAGGTTGTTTCCTGCGACTTGAATCCGCTTTCAAAGAGCGTAAAGGGCGAAAACCTCGTCTTTATTCAGGGCGATTTGCAGGAAAAGGAAATTTTCGAAAAAATCAAGGCGGAAGGTCCGTTCGACCTCGTTGTGTGTGACGCAGCTCCGCTCACTACTGGTAATCGTGTCGTTGACACCGCCCGTTCTTCGGGACTTGTCAAAATGGCGATTTGGTATGCGGAGACGATGCTCAAAACCGGCGGTAATTTTGTCGTGAAAATTTTTCAGAACGGAGACCAGCAGGCGCTTCTCAAAAAAATGCGGGAAGTGTTTGCGAACGCGAAGGGTTTTAAGCCTCAGGCGTGCCGTTCGGAATCATTCGAAACATACTTGATTGGGTTGGGTAAAAAGTAATGAAAAAACTAAACTGGAATGTAAAAAATAGAATCAAAGGAATTTCCGTAAAACATGCGGTGCAGTGTTTTTCTGTCACATTCGGTGTCTGCGCGCTTGTTCTCACGGGAACGGTAGTTTTTGCGAATCATTCATCAAAAATCGAAAACGGGCAGGGCGGTTTTGAAAGCCCGACCATTCCTGTTACGGAAGAAGTGCTCGACGGAATCGCGGAAAGTGGCGCGAATTCTTCTGAAAACGAAGGGGCGAGCGCAGTTTCTTTCGACGATTCTTACAATCTTTCCTATTTTGCCTACCGTGTCCGTTCGGGCGACATGATTGGGAAAATTGCTGAAAACTTCGATGTTACTTCCGATTCAATCATTTCAGTGAATAATATCCGAAATTCACGCCTTTTGCAGATTGGCGACTACCTCAAAATTCCTACCATGCCAGGAATTCTGTACACAACCAAAAAAGAGGGCGAAACGGTTGATACCGTTGCCGAAAAATATAAGATTGACGCGGCAAAATGCTCTGCGGTGAACCACCTCGTTTCAGACGCATCGCTTGCCGCAGGAACAACGCTCTTCGTGCCCGATGCTGAGCTTGATTGGGTTACTCGCCAGGAAATCAACGGCGATTTGTTCCGAAAACCGATTCATGCGCGTTGGTATCGCTCATCTCGCTTTGGGTGGCGGCCAAGCCCCTTTACGGGAGTTCGCTCGTACCATTCCGGCGTTGACATGGCATGCCCCACAGGAACGAACATTTACGCCGCCTTGCCGGGAAAAGTCACGGCGACGGGCTACAATTCTACATACGGAAATTATGTTATCGTGGCGCATCATTCTGGCTACAAAACATTGTACGGCCACATGAGCGCAATCACTTGCGTTTCAGGGCAATATGTCACGCAAGACACGCGAATCGGTCGCGTGGGAAGCACGGGCATGAGCACAGGCCCGCACTTGCACTTCACCGTGTTCAAGAATAATAAGCAGGTTGACCCCGAAAAACTGTGGAACTAGCCGAATAAAAATCACTTTGTCTTTTACCCCGCCTTCATGCGGGGCTTTTTCTTTTAAGCGGCTTGCACTTTGTCTATTTTCTTTATAAAGAAATCCATGTTTGTGCCAACGAAAGTAGCGCAGTAAACGGTGATAAGAATTCCGAAAATCACATTGAAAATAATTGCGAAGCTCGCCTTGTCGAAGCGGTTCAAGAATAAGCCAAAGGTGACCATGAGCAGAATCATGACGATTCCCCAAATAATCCATTTTGTCATGCTCACGGGGCGCACTTGCATGTTTTCGAGGGCTTCTTTGAGCGGAACGGTGCGGATTGGCTCGGAAGCGTAGCGTTCTGCGAGCGTGAGGTAATGCACTTGGCTTCGGCATTTTTTGCAGGTGAGCAAGTGGAGCGTCACTTTGAGCGGAATGTGCTCGTATTTGTCGAGCGCGAGAAAATCATCCATTGTTTTTTCACAAATTTCATTCTTCATAATAACCTCGCAGTTTGTCGCGCAGAATTTTTTTCGCGCGAAATATGTGTGATTTGATTGTGTTTATCGGTAAGCCCGTGATTTTGCTGATTTCAGCGTGCGAATTGTCGTAGAAAAAATACAACTCGACGCAGAGCGCATACTGTTCGGGCAAATTTTTAACGGCTTCGCGCACCGCAAGAATCGTTATCTTTCGGATTTGATTCTTTTCGGGCGTGAGATTTTTGTCTTCAATGTTTTCTTCATCAGAAATCGGAAGGTATTCTTTCCGGCGATTTTTTGCATTTATGGCGGTGTTGTAGGCGATTGCCGTGAGCCATGTCGGAAAAGAAGATTCCCCGCGAAAACGAGAAAGATTCGTGTATGCTTTAATAAAAACTTCTTGCATAAAATCGTCAGTGTCGGTTTCGTTCTTAAAAAAACTCATGCCCAATGCTTTGACCCGTTTTTCGTAATACGAAACGAGCCGTGAAAATGCCTTTTGGTTTCCTGAGAGCGTTGATTTGATGAGAGCGTTGTCGCGCCGTTTAATTACCAGTTGTTCGAGTGTCATTGTTCCAGTCGTACAGTCGGTAGAACAAGAGTAGGCAGATACCGATTGTGAATGGAATTAATCCGCCGAGCAATGAAGGCGAAATACCTGAAAAAAGGGTGAAAAATACCGTGAGCATGAAGCCGATTCCTGTGAGCAGAAGCCCGCATAAGAGTGCCGCCGCCCGATAGTTGAAAGTGGAATGCGCTTTTTCACCTGACTTGATTTTCTGTTTGTTTTCGTGGTGAAGCCACAGAAGCGCAAAGAAGATGACCGTTCCGCCGATGAAAATGCCGACGATGGGAATAAGCGAGATGATGACCTGTGCCGCAGGCGAAGTGATTTGCTCCATAAAATGAACTCCTTATCTTCTTAGACACGCATTTTTGTTTTAAGTTGCATTTAGTCCAAAAAGAGATAGTCGTTGAAGTACACGCTGGAGATTTTCCCGAGCACGAGCGAATCGTTTACCTGCGCTTTGAGTTCCGATTTGATTTTTTCTTCGCCGAGCGAAAGAAGCTCTTGTTTTGTGCGCGTGGAAAAATAGGTCGCGAAAAGTGTTTTTATGCTCAGATGCTTTCGGTCTAGCTCCTCGTAGAAGGCTTGGTCGCTCCCATCGTATTCAAACCAGGGAACAAGCACAATCACGCTTTTCTGTTCGTTTTCGTCTTCACGAGTGAACACGCGGATTTGCCCGATTTCATTGAACGCGCTTTTTGAAGAGCCGACCGACTGGGGGAGCGGGTCTTCGCGGCGCAATCCTTCGCCAGGACGGGCATTTTTTGTGCAGAGCGCGATTGCCGACACCGCGATGATGAAAATGAGAATGCCGCCAATGACGAACTGCAAGATTCTGTTTATGTTATTCATTGTTATTCTCCGTAAAAGGACTGAGCAGGGCGGAAAGGCGCGGATTCTTTTTTAGTTCGCCGCCTTTGATTTTGATGTGGATTCCGTCGTCGAGCCAGTTTTCTTCTGTAATAATGCCAGTTTTTCGCGCTTCGTTCAATAATTGCTGTTTTTCGAGCGGAAGAATGTAGGCGATTTCCTTTCCCAAAAGCTCGTCGCAGATTCGTGCGGAAAGAGTCTCAAAGCCCTCGTGCGTTTTTGCGCTGATTTTTACGGCGTCGGGGAAGAGCGTGCTCATTTTTGCGAGCTGGGCGGGATTTTCGGTGAGTTTGTCGATTTTGTTGAGCACAATGAGGCGCGGCGTGTCGCTTGCCCCGATTTCTTCAAGAACGCGCACGACCGTGTTGTATTGCTGTTCGGCATGCTCATCGCTTGCGTCGAGCACGAGCAGAATGAGATTCGCGCGCTGTGCTTCTTCCAAAGTGGATTTGAATGCGTTTACGAGAGAGTGGGGCAGGTTTGAGATAAAACCGACCGTGTCCGTGAGCAGAATGTTTGCCGCAAAGCCCTTTTCGTTTTCGCTCGTTTTTATAGAAGATTTGAGCTGGAGTTTGCGCGTGGTCGGGTCGAGCGTGGCGAAGAGCTTGTCTTCCACAAAAACATCTGCCCCCGTGAGCGCGTTTAAAAGGGAAGATTTCCCCGCGTTCGTGTAGCCCGCCAATGCACAGGTGGGGAGCGGAATGCGCTCGCGGCGTTTGCGCTGGGTTTCGCGGTCGCGTACGACTTGCTCGAGTTCTTTTTTGAGAGACTGTATTTTTTCGCGGATTTTGCGCGTGTCGAGTTCAAGCTGGGTTTCGCCGCTTCCCTTTGCGCCGAAATTGCCGCCACGCTGACGAGCCATGTCGCCGTAGGAGTGGGCAAGGCGGGGGCGGGCGTATTCGAGCTGTGCGAGTTGCACTTGCAAAACGGCTTCTTTTGTTTGGGCGCGCTGTGCGAAAATGCGCAGAATCACTTCCTGGCGGTCAATCACGGGGATTTTTGCGAGTTTTTCCCAGTTGCGCTGTTTTCGGGGCGAAAGCTCAAAGTCAAAAATGATGATGTCGGCTTCCAGTTCTTTTGAAAGCGCGGCGATTTCTTCTGCCTTGCCTTTTCCGAAGCCGTACACGGGATTTTGCTCCATGCGCACGAGAACTACGCTCCGCGCGACCTCATAGCCTGCCGTGTCCACCAAGCCTTCGAGTTCGGAAATGTCAGCGGCGGGCGCACCCACGAGAAGAGCGCGGATTTTTCGGGATTCTTCTTCTTCGAGATTGATTAAATCCATGAGAAACCATTTAATCACAGATTCTCACCGATGTACACAGATAAAACGAATTTTCCGTTTTCAATTTCCCTTGCTTTTGTTTTGAAAATCGCCGAAAATATAAAGAAAAGTATATGACTTCTGGCCAGAAAGTCGCGCTTAGTCTCTTAATTTCAGTGCTTGCATTTTGTGCATTTACGGTCGTCGCTTTTTCGGGGTTGTTTGACCTTCTTGAAGTGAATTTTTATCAGCCCGTCGTGCAGGAAATAAAAGAAAAGAAACTCAATGAGATTGCGTCGGCACAAACTGAATATTTCGACACTCTCATGAAACGATTCGACTCGTTCACGGTAAATCCCGATGTGAAAAGCTATGTCGAGTCGCGCCCCGCAGATTCCGCTGTTCGCGCACGAGAAACTGCCCGTTCTCAGCTTGTCACCGCCACAGCCTCTCTTTCGGGGCTTCGAATCATCGACAATAACGGGCGCAATGTGTATTTCAGCACATTTTCTTCCGATGTCATTTCCACCGCAAACGGAATTTCCTACCGCAACTACGATTCTTCCGGAGAAATTGCGTTTGATTCTCTCCGCGCAAAACAATCGGTCACAATCACCGCCGATTCCGACAAAAAAACGCGCATTATAAAAGACGGCGCGCACAACCGCATTATTTTCTCGCTTCCGTTTTTCAACAGCGGCAACGAATACAAGGCAACCGCGCTCTTTTACTGCGATGCCGCCGGATTCAGCCAGTTTTTGTTCAACCGAAATCTTATCGACATAAACGGATTTGCTTCCCTTGTCACCGAAAATCAAAAAAATGACGGAACGCTCAGTGGATTCGGGGGATTCGTGTTCGGTCTTCCGAATTACGGGCACAGCTCACTCCAAACGCAGCTTCTTGAAAAATGGCGGGAAACGCATGCTTCGAGCTTTTTCAGACTTGCTTCCGTTGCGAATGAGGGTGAAAATCCCGAAGCGAACGCCGAAACTGCGCTCTGTGCCTTCTCGCTTCCTTCTTCGCACGAGGATTTTGGGTTTATAACGCTTTTGTACAGTGAGCGCGAGCTGAAATTCCCGCACTACATTCGGATTTTGCTCCTTGCCACTGCATTTTTTACATTCTACCTTGCGATTTTCTTGATTCTGAGCTTCAAGCACGATGATATTGTCGTTATCCGCGACAAAGTGCGCCGCTACGAGAACGAATTTTTCATCGCATACAAAAAGCTTGACGACAAAACGAGCGAGTATCTTGCCGAGCAGAAGCCCGTCCTTGAACGGCGGATTTTAAAAAGTCTCGGAAAAAAGGGCGAAAAACATGCCGCCGAATTCAAATCGATTTTTGAAAGCTATTGGCAGGAATTGTCCGCTTCCTTTGTGACGGGGCAAGTCGCGCTTGCTTCTGGGCAAAATGCCGTGCCTGCGATAAATGCCGAAGAACTTAAGGAAATCGTGCGCTCTTCGCTCGAAGACATTCTCGAAAACGGCAAAATCCAAATCAACGCCACCGCCATTTCCGCACCGCCTCGCTCTGAGCCAGCCCCCGCGCATGAAGAAACTAAGCGCGTGGAAGAAGTAGAAGTCGCCGAAACGCTTGAAGAAGCGGAACCCGCCGAAGCGATAGAAGAAGTTGACGAAATAGAAGACGCGGAAGCTGCCGAAGAACTTGACGATGTTGAAGATGTCGAAGAAGCAGAATCACCAGAAGAGGTCGAGGAACTCGATGAAGTTGAAGAGGCAGAACTCGCCGAAGAAGTCGAAGAACTTGACGAAGTAGAAGACGCGGAAACTGTTGAAGAACTCGATGAAACTGAATCAGTAGAAGAAATCGCTGAAGTGGAAGACGCTGAATCACTCGAAGAAGTTGAAGAATTGGGCGAAGTTGAGGAAGCAGAATCAGCCGAAGTAGTCGAAGAAGTCGAAGAACTTGACGAAGTTGAAGACACTGAAACAGTCGAAGAGGTCGAAGAACTCGATGAAATAGAAGAAGTCGAGTCTGCCGAAGAACTCGAAGATTCTGATAAAGAACCGCTTGCTCAACTTCAATTGGGTTCGGGTGTTGAGCCTTCCGAAAATGAAGATTCTGATAACAATTTCTCAACCTTTGATAAAATCGACAGCATTCAGGAACTTGATGAAATCGAAGACTTGCCGAGCGTCTCGGAGGAAGAAGCTCATGCGGAATACATTACGAAAACACTGTCCGCGCTTCCTGAAAAAGCTCCCCAGTGGGAGAACAACGATGAGATTGAGCTTGATTCAGACGGCCTGAGTCGAAAACTTTCACGCTCCGAGCAGCATGACATGGAAAAACTCAAGGAAGTCACGAAATATATTGACGAATTGGACACAAATCTTGAGGAATTGGAAATGTCTGACCCTGTTGATATGCTAGAGAAAAAGGAAAGCGTCGATGCGAATGCCTTCGTTCCTCATCTTATGGACAGCAATGTTTCTCCCGACGATGATATTTATAAAGATGAAATGCTCCTTGAGAAAATTGAATTTGGCGTTCCCACTTCTGAAATCAATGAGAGCGACATAGACGATTCTGTATCTGAAAATTTCGTTGCCAGTGCGCCAGACTATTCATACCTTGATGATGACGATGTTGATGACAGAATGTATGCGCCCGTTTCAGAGAGCAATGTAACGGAAGACGAGCATTTCTTTGAAAATCCTGCTCCCGCGAAAAGCGAAAAGGAAATGGAAAGTGAAAACGAAGTAGAAAGTGAAACGGAAGTGGAAAACGAGGCGGAAGAGGTAGAGATGCTTGAAGAGCCTGTTGAGACAATGCCGTTTACGCTTACGAAATTTGCTTCAGCGGACGCAAATTCAGAAATCATCGAACTCGAAGAAGAGGAATCGCAATGAACCATGCCATGCTTATACTGACGGCAGTCTATCTTCTGTTCGCGCTCCCGCTTTCATATATGGATTCCCGGAAATTCCGCATTTCCCTTCCTCTTTTGCTTTTAGGGTGCGTTGCCTTGCTTTCCTGTCGGTTTGTTTTTCTTTCTGTTCCGATTGTTGCGGGCGGTAAAAATATACTTTTCGCTCTTGCCACTTCTTTTTTGATTTATTTTTCAACGCGGATTTTAAGCGGCGACGGCTTGGGGTGGGGCGATGTGTTTTTCGGTTTGTTCACGGCACTCTACACCGGATTTTATATGAACATACTCGCCACTGTTTTTGCGGCTTTGCTCGGTGTTTTGTATTATCTGTTTTTGGCGGCAATCCAAAAATGGAAAAAGCACACGCGAATTCACCGCCCGCTTTTTGCGATTCCGTTCGTGCCGTTTATCACTTTCGGGGCGGTTCTTGCCTTTGTGCTTTTTTATGTACTGAATTAAGCTTGCCCGCCAAGAAGCCCCTGCATGAGTTGTACGACGAGATAAATCTTTTTGTAAACACCTACGCCGAGTTCATTGATGGGAGTTTCTGCGAATCGTTCAAGCTCTTTCCAGTTTGTCATAAGCTCTGGGCGTTGCTTTTGGTAATCTTCGATGAGCAGTTTTGTGATTTTTCCGAAAACAATCAGCTGCTTTGTTGTGTTTATGATGTATTCTTTTGCAAGCGTGTTGTTGTCGCGGAGCGTTGTCTTGATGATATTTGCCGCTTCCTTGTCGCGGTCGGCACGCGGAAGCAGTGTTTTGAGTTTTTTGCCGTATTCGCCGTCGTCTTCGGAGAGTTTTTTGTCGAAGAGCGTGATTTTTTCTGAATATTCGAGAATTGCGTTGTACGCGTCGCTCATTTCCGCGGTGAAAGGCGAGGTCGTCCATTTTCCGCGCACGAGAACCAAATCCGCGTAGGCACGGACATCGCGCTTGACATATTCGAGAAGAAAGGCGCGGAGATAGCTGAGCGGTTTTGTGTATTCAAAGCCTCCGAGGTTCTTTTTTACGAAATACGCGCTTTGCTCATCGTTGTAATTTTGGAGAGAGTCGATGTTCGTTGTGCCAAAAATTTGATTGAGAAGGGCATCTGCCTTTGAATTCTTTTGTGCGTTTTCAAGCTTTTTAATGGTTGCCTGAGCCTCGTTTTTGATTTTATCGATGTAGGCTTCGACAATCTGCTCGTGTTTTTCTTCGTATTTGACTTCATAGAGCGGATCTTTTGTTGAAAGCTGGATAATCATTTCAAAAACGCGCGAAGCCTTAATCTGCACGAGCCGATTCACGATTTTTGCCCATTGATTGACTTTGATTGGCTCAGTTCCGCCCCGCATGACTTTTAGAAGCTGAAGCGCGTCCGTCCAGTCTTCGCCGAGCGGGAGAGAGTAGAGCAAAACGACAAAATCTTTTAAGTCATTTGAAATGTATGACGCGTCAATCGCATTGAATTTCGGCGCACGAGAGAAATCATTTTCCTTGATTGAGGAATCGAATTTTTTGAGGATGAAGTAGTAGTCGAAAATGCAGAATGAGCGCATTGCAAGCACTTTCTGGTAAAGGGAATCAATCTGCTGGATTTTATCCTGATCGAATTCACTGGAAAATGCCTGCGTGTCGGCCTTGATTTTTGCTTTGAGCTGGTCAAACGGCATTTTTGCCGTGGCTTCCTGAATCGCTTCTTCTGAAAGGTTTTCGGCGAGTGCTTTTTGATTTTCTGACATGCCGAAATCGACAGCAATATTTTTGTAATAATTCGGATTTTGCTGTGTGTTGAACAGAGTCTGGCAGTTTGAGAGCGCACGGTACAAATCGTAGAAAAATTTAGCCATTGTCGGCAGTGCCTGGTCAGAACCTGCCTTGTAGTATTTGAAACGAGTTTTTGAGAGAACTTTCGCGATATTTTTCAGTTGTTTTTTGCGCGCGGCATCGGCGTCTTTTCCGCCGATAAGTGTATCGAGAATTTTTTGAAAGAAAGATTCATTTTTTGCCATGCTTTAAATATGCAAGATTCTCGATAGAAAGTCAAATGCTTTGGGCGTTTTATAGATATTTTTAAGATTCTTCCAGTTGTTTTAATGACAAGTCTATGTTTTTCTGTTATAATAAAATGTCTTTTTGTGTAAAGGCATTTGTGTAGAATTTCATCTAAAAATTGGGAGGAATTATGAAAAAGATTTTGGGTGCAGCTTTCGTTGTTGCCCTGCTCAGCACGAGTTCATTTGCGTATAACCCGCCTGCCGGAGGGCAGAATGTCCTCAGACTCACGGAACCACAGCTTATTACGGGCGCACACTCTGCCGCCGGTGGCGGAATTTTTGGTGTCACGCCAGCTTCAATTATCAATAATCCTGCGCTTACCGCATGGGAGCAGCGAATCACGCTTGATGCCGCGGGCACACTGTTCCTTAGTTCCAACAGCGATGACGATCGCAGCTACGGCGGTGCAGTGGAAGGCGGTCTTCTTATTCCGTCTCGTTGGTGCGTCTCCACGCTTCTGTTTCAGGGTGTTTGGACGGAATTCCTCGATATGCCGGTCGGAAACAGCATCAATTTCACGGGCGGTTTCTCAAAGGACATAACGGATCAGGTTTCTGTCGGCCTTACGGGCAACTTCGGTCTTTTGTATGGCGACAGCGACACGGTCGGCTCTGACTGGACGGCGAGCGCGGCGGTCGGCGCATACTACAATTTTGGCGATTTGTTTTTCATGCGCAACCTTCGCTTCGGCGTTTCCATGAGCAACCTCGGAAAAATGTACAACGACACGAAAACATTCGGCATCAAATCAATAAAAGACATAAAAGACGGTAAAAAGCCCGATGATGAAGTTGATGCATGGCCTGGCATCGCTACGATTCGGACGGGCGTGGCGGCGAGCCTTGTGAAGACTGATGTTATGGATTTGGGCGCGTCTTTGGATTTGTCTTACCCGGCATTCCAGAATCTTGTTGTGGACACGGGTCTTCAGATCCAACTCTGGGATTTCTTAAAGATTTCTTCTTCATGGGAATTTGATGTTATGGAATTCTCAAACGACGCAAAGAATCTTATGCCTTCTGTCGGCGTAAGCTTTAAATTCCTGTTCAAATCAAAGGAAGGTTCTTACCTTGCGCGCAAAGGCTGGGCTGAGAGTGAAATGACGGTCTCTGGAGCATGGAAGCAGTTGTATGAAAACATCAACGCGGTCAGCGCGGGGGCTATTTTGAATCTTGGTCTCGAAGATACAAAAGCTCCTGAAGTTATTTTGTGGGGAGAAGAATAAAATGAAAAAAACAGTACTTGCTTTTACTTGTGCCGCTCTTGTGTCGGGATTTGCTTTTGCCGAAAAAGGCGTTGACTACATTTCTCCGAACAACGACGGAAAAAAGGATATTCTCGAAGTTCCTGTAAAAATAAAGGAAAATCGCTATGTAAAAGATTGGTCTTTTATCATTGAGAACGAAAAGGGCGAAACCGTCCGAACAATCGGAAATAAAGAGAAGCGTGAGTCAAAAATTACTTTCAAAACATTTTGGAAAGCGCTTTTCAAACCGAAGTCGGGGGTAACCATTCCTACAAGCATAATGTGGAACGGTATCATGGATAGCGGTGAAGTCGCTCCAGACGGAACCTATTTCTATTATATGAGTGCCACCGATGACAACGGAAATTCTGCGACAACAAAAAAATTCTCTGTCGTCGTTGACAACACACCGCCAGAAATTGATTTGACTCAGCCTTCTTCAAACGAGAAAATCTTTGGCGAAGGAGCAAAGCCCGTTCTTTCTGTTCGTCAGACTGGTTCAGAGGAAGACGAATGGAACGCTGTCTTTACCGATGCCACAGGAAAAGTCGTTCGTTCATACAAGTGGACATCAAGTGCCCCGCTTAGCTTTGAGTGGAATGGCGCAGATGATTCGGGCGCACCGCTTCCAGACGGTGTCTATTCTTACAAAGTCACGGCAACCGACCGAGCGGGGAACGAATCTGCACCGGCGAGCATTTCAAACATCATCTACTCTGCCGATAAGCCCGCAACGAACATTTCAATTGCCGGAAGTAAATATTTCTCTCCGAACGGAAACGGCATTAACGATACCATTTCATTCAATGTCAAAGTTCCTGTTCCCGACGCAAAATCAGTCAACAAACTTGTTGATTGGGCGGTCAAAATCACTGACAGCAAAGGCACGGTCGTAAAAACATTCAGCGGAAAGGATAATCCTCCGTCAACGGTTGTCTTTGACGGCAAAACAGACTCAGGTTCTGACGCAGGCGAAGGGCACTATCAGGCAGTCGTTACGGCGAAATACTCAAACGGCTTTGAGCCAGATGTCGTAAAATCTCCGGAATTTACACTCGACAAAACGCCGCCTGCCGCAAAAATCAAGTCTTCAAGCCCCACTTTCTCTCCAGATGGCGACGGTAACCTCGACAAATTGGTTATTACGCAGGACATTGCTTCTGATTCCGGCTCGCCTGTCGAAAATTGGGTTGGTAAAATCATCGATGCAAACGGAAAGCCTGTCTGTGAATTTGATTTCGGCTCATTCCCGCCCGATGAAGTTGAATGGAACGGTCTCAACGATGACGGTTCTCTTGCCGCCGACGGAAAATACAAATATGTGCTTTCTGCAACCGATTTGGCAGGAAACTCTTCTGAAACAACAATCAGTTCAATCACACTCGATACGAGCAAAACAGAGCTTTTGCTTGCAGTTTCTCCTGTTGCATTCAATCCGGCTTCAAGCGACAAGTCAAAATCTTCTGTTAAATTGTCACCTGTCGTAAAAGCGGGAAGCGGAGTCAGTGAATACACGGTTGAAGTCAAGAATGATAAAGGCGAAACGGTTTGGTCTCAGAGCGGCGCTTCACTTCCTTCTTCATTTACATGGAACGGTTTGGCTTCAAGCGGTTCTCGTTGCGACGACGGAAAATACACCGCGCTTCTTTCAACAAAATCTTCAAACGGAAGCGAGGCAAAAATCTCTTCGCAGAAATTTGAGCTTGACACGGTTGCTCCGAGCGTTTCTTTGAATACGCCGTATACGCTCTTCTCTCCAGATGGCGATGGCAAAAAGGACTCGTTGGATGTTGCTGCCGAAAGTTCAAACGAAGACAAATGGACGGCAAATATTCTCGATTCTAAAAATCAGGTTGTCCGCACTTATACATGGCAGGGCAAAGTTCCTGCAAAAGTTGCATGGGACGGCACTGACAACGCAGGAAACAAAGTCGCTGACGGCACATACAAAGTCGTATTTGCGGCGGAAGATGCTGCGGGCAACAAAGGCTCTGCTGAAATTGCGAATATCCGCGTTGATAACCGCGAGGCAAAGGCATATATCACTGCTGAGCATGACGCGTTCAGCCCGAACGGCGACGGCTTCCTTGAAACACAAAAACTTTCACTTCGTCCGTCACTCAAAGACGGTGTTGAATCATGGAGCGTTTCGGTTGTTACTCCGGAAGGCAAAGTCGTGAAGTCTTGGAGCGACAAAGACCAAAAGGACATGCCTGCTGAAATTACTTGGAACGGTCTTGATTCTGAAAACAAAGTTGCTGAAGGCGCATTTGTCGCAAATCTCAAAATGACTTATGCAAAAGGTAACGAAGTTGATGTCAATTCTTCATTGTTCATCTGCTCTGTCACTCCGCCACAGCTTACGGTCAAAACCGCTCCGCAGTATTTCTCACCTGATAACGATGGCGAAAACGATGACTTGTACATTCAGCTCAAAGGCAACGATGTCGTTCCGCTCAAAAACTGGTCATTCGTCATTAAAGACCCGAACAATAAGCCGTTCTGGTCAACAAGCGGAAAATCTTCTATTACAGAGCGCATTATTTGGGATGGTCGAAGTAACTCAGGCGAATTGGTTCAGTCTGCTACTGATTATCCGTACACTTTCACGGTTACCGACACACTCGGCATGACGAGCACGGTCGAAGGCAAAATCGAAATCGATATTCTCGTTATCCGTGTGGGCGATGTGCTCAAAATGGCAGTTCCTTCAATTATCTTCCGTCAGGACGCGGCTGACTTTAACATTCAGCAGGTCGATTCTAACGGTAAGGTCACCAAGCCTGGCATTACCGAAGCTCAGGCAAAGAACAACGAGCGCGTTCTCAAACGAATCGCACAGATTCTCAACAAATTCAAGAACTACACCGTTACGGTCGAAGGTCACGCAAACAGCGTTACTGGTCTTGAAGAAGAAGAGACGACGAACAAATACGGTCTTGCGCTTGAACCGCTTTCAAAAGACCGCGCTGAATTCGTTGTTTCTAAACTTAAGAGCTACGGCGTGAACGGTGCTCGCTTAAGCGCGGTTGGTCGCGGTGGTCGTCAGCCAGTTGCGGCTCGTGGCGATAAAGACAACGCTTGGAAGAACCGACGAGTTGAATTCATCCTTAACAAATAGTTCTTCAATTTCAAAAGAGCTTTCTGAAAAGCTCATTTCGCTGGCTCAGAAATTTGAGTCAGCGGAATTCCTTCTCAAAGACCCGTCTCAGTTCATGCACCGCTACGAAAGTGTGCGTGAAGCTGAGGCGGTCGCTTTTCTTGCGGCAAATCTCGCATTCGGTCGTCGCGAGCAAATTCTTTCCCATGTGGAGCTTATCTTGAACGCGGCGGGAAAATCTCCCGTCGATTGGATTCTCTCAAAAAAATACGAGGATTTTTTCCCAAAAAACGAACAGTCTTTCTATCGCATGTACACAAATCATGATATGCGCCTCTTTTTTGACGGGTTGCGCGCGATTTTGGAAGAACATGAAACGCTAGGTGAATATTTTAAAGAAAAGTGGGAGAACGAGCAAAGAATCAAAATAAAAGAAACCACAGATTACACAGATGCCACAGATAAAATCTATCTTCATCAAATTATTGCGGTCGCGTTTCCGAGTGAGTGCAAGTTGCTTCCTCATTCAAAGGATTGCGCGGCAAAAAAGGTGAACATGCTCTTGCGCTGGCTCGTGCGCACTGATTCTCCCGTGGATTTGGGCTTGTGGACTTGGTTCAGCAAAAAAGACCTGCTCATGCCGCTCGACACCCATGTGATGCGGCAAGCAAACGAACTGGCCCTTATTCACTCAAAGTCGGCGAATCTCCACACGGCACTCGCACTCACAAAAAAAGTCGCCGAGATTTTTCCCGGCGACCCTGTTAAAGCCGACTTTGCACTATTTGGACTTGGTGTTAGCCTTCAATAGAAATCATGCTTCCTACGGCGGCTTTTTCTGAGTAAACAGAGCTTCTGCCGCGGTATGGATTCATTAAATTCAAATTGCCAATCTGCGTTTTGATTTTTCCCATTTGGCTTTTGAGAAGATTTCGGTTCCGCTCGTTCTGAGCAAGCACCTGTTTCTGCAAATTCGCCAAGTCGAGCTGGAGTTGTTCAACATTCGTATTGTCCGTAACAGGAACACCGGGCATAATCGCCTTGTACATTCCCTGCATGGGCACGATGACTTTCTGCAAGTTTGCGAGATTTTTCACAATCTGATTTTCAAGCTCGGCGTGCGCAACGATAGAAGCCGCATCCTCGATTTCGATTTTTCCCTGCTGGCTTTCCAAAACGCTGAGATATTCCTGAAATTTTGAACGCTGCTGTTCAAGCAATTTTCGGAATCGTTTTAAAATCGCGACTCGCTCGTCCAATTCTTCTTTTGAAAGTTCTGCCATTTTTTTCTCCTTGCGTTAGCCCGTGATGTTGAGCGTTCGCTGTGCCTGTGGAACTGAATCTGCCGCCGTATTTGCTGCCGCAGCTTCCCATGCTGAGCCGAGTTCTTTTATCATATTCAGAATAAGGCCGAGTTTTTCTTTGTCTTGCTTAATGCTGACATCCATAAGTTCCTTGTTGAAATAGACATAGAGCGACATGAGGTTTTGAGAAATTTGCCCGCCTCTGTCCATGTCGAGAGAAACTTGCAATTCGTTGACGATTTCCTGAGCTTTCATGATGTGTTTTCCGAAATCCTCAACTTTTGAGGCTGGAATTTTTGAATCGCCACCGAAACATTTGATTGCCGCAATCAATTCTCGTTCTGCACCCTGATAGAGCATGACGACGAGTTTTCCTTGACTCGCTGTTTTGACCGCGGTTGTTTGATACGCAGCGTATGGATTGCCAAAAGCCATGTGTTTTCCCTCCCGAAAACAGATATACTCTTTCATTTTCGGAAATTCTCAATCTGACTTTAGCTTTTCTCTTCTCTAAACGCTGATTTTTTAGTATATTAGTATGAATATATTTTAAATTGAGAATAGTATGGCAGATTCTAACGAAAACAAAAAAAACGAAGATAACAATAAAACAGATAAAGATCCGTACAATTTTTTTAAGCTTGATCCGGATTCAGGCGACAACGACCCGAACGGTAAAAAACCATTCCGTTTTCCTTTTTTCACTTTGATGGTCGCTCTCGTCCTCACGCTTGCTTTTGTGAATATGTTTCTCATGCAAAAGCCTGCGCAAGAACCGATTGATTTTTCTGAATTCAAACAGCTTATCGAAGACGAAAAAATCGTTCAGCTAGAAATGAGCGATGAAACTTTTATCGGATACGGACCTAAAAAGTCTTCTGCAAGCGTTGAGCCATTGGACGAACAGCCGTTTAGGGCGTTTTCCCTTGCTACGCGGCGTACACAACAGCCTCAGAACCGCGATGTTTACAAAACGACGGGCGTGCTCACTTCAAAATTTATCGAATTTCTTGACGAACATGTCGCGCTCACCAAAGAAAAACATGCGGGGAATAGCGATTTAATTTTCCGCTACAAATTCGTGAACAAACAGACGAGCATTCTCTTGCAAATTCTGTTCAATATTCTTCCCGTTCTCATTCTTGTGGGTGCGTACATTTTTATTTTCCGAAAAATGGCGGGCGGAATGGGCGGATTAGGCTCGGTTTTTGGTGGCGGAAGCCGAAACAAGGCGGTCGACGAAGGAAAAGTAAAAACGCGCTTTGACGATGTCGCGGGCGTTGACGAAGCAAAAGATGAGCTTGTCGAAGTAGTTGATTTCCTCAAATCTCCCAAAAAATACACTGACATCGGCGGTAAAATCCCAAAAGGCGTTCTTTTGGTCGGTCCTCCGGGAACGGGTAAAACTTTGCTTGCGCGTGCAGTCGCGGGCGAGGCGGGCGTTCCCTTCTTCCGCATTTCGGGCTCTGATTTCGTTGAAATGTTCGTGGGCGTGGGCGCTAGCCGTGTGCGCGATTTGTTCAAACAGGCGCGCGAAAAAGCTCCGTGTATTATTTTTATCGACGAAATTGACGCTATCGGCAAAAGCCGAATGAACGGTTTTTCAAACGACGAGCGCGAGCAGACTTTGAACCAGCTTCTGGTCGAAATGGACGGCTTTGATAACGAAAAGGGCTTGATTATTCTTGCGGCAACGAACCGCGCGGATGTCCTTGACCCGGCGCTTCTCCGTCCTGGCCGATTTGACCGCCAGGTTCCTGTAGAGCGACCCGATGTAAAAGGGCGCGAGGCGATTCTTAAAATCCACGCGAAAAATGTCAAACTTGCCGACGATGTTGATTTTGAGTCGCTTGCGCACGGAACGGTCGGTTTCGCGGGTGCGGATTTGGCGAATGTGGTGAACGAGGCGGCTTTGCTTGCAGTCCGCAATGGTCACGACAAAGTTTCAATGGCTGACTTTAACGAAGCAATTGACAAAGTGAGCATCGGTCTCAAAAAGAAGAGCCGAAAGGAAAACGAAAAGGAAATGCGCCTTGTCGCCGTGCACGAAACAGGTCACGCGCTCGTGGCGGCATTCACGCCCGGTCACACGCCTGTCAATAAAATCACGGTTGTGCCGCGCTCTCACGGCGTGGGCGGCTTCACTCAGTTCCGCGAAGAAAAAGAAGAAAAACACTTCATGACGCGAAGTGATATGATAAACGATGTCGATTCTTCTCTCGGCGGTCGCGCGGCAGAAGAAATCATCTTGGGCGACATTTCAACAGGGGCTTCAAACGACATCGCGCAGGCAACCGACATTATCAAGCGCATGATTACCGACTTCGGCATGAGCGAAAAGTTCAAGAACATGACGCTTGGGCGCGGCGTGCTCGGTCAGCGGGGCGGCGAGCCGAACCTTGTGCGCGAATTCAGCGAGCAAACGCAGAATTTCATCGACGAAGAAATCGCACGAATCATGGACGAACGCTACAATCATGTTTTGGCACTTCTCCGCGAAAAGAAAGATTTGCTTGAGTACATTTCAAATCGCCTCATCGAAATCGAAACAATGGATGCAAAAGAATTCAACGAAATTCTGAAAGCGCACGGTCATTGCGTGGAACTGGCAGAAAATGCCGCAGAAGCGCAGAAAACAGAAACAGAGGAATCAGAAACACAGAAAACAGAAGGAGTCGCGGAATGAAAAAAATACTTTCTGTATGCGCACTTTTGTGCACGGTAACGATTGCGTTGTTCGCGCAGGGAATTCTCACGGCATCGGCTTTTTTTAAGGCGGTTTCTGAAAATTATGCGACAATCAAAGACTATGAGGCTGATGTTGACATAAAAGCTGGCAGAAGCTCTATGCGCGGGCATGTTTCCTACAAGAACCCGAATTTGCTCCGCATCGATTTTTCAAGCCCCGAAGAGCAGGTTATCTGTTTTAACGGCGACATGCTTACTGTTTACTTGCCGGGAAGCGCGGCAATCTTGAACCAGTCGGTCGATAATTCTTCTGGAAACGGAGCAAATCTTGCGACGGCACAGGGGCTTACGCTTCTTTCGCGCTACTATTCTCCCGCGTATGAAATTGGTCCTGACGCCGTTCCGCTTGAAGAAGGCAGTGAGGAAATGGTCGTAAAGCTTGTTTTGCGCCGCCGAAATATGAGCGAAGCATTTTCTACTATTAAATTGGCTGTTTCTCAATCGACAATGCTGATTCGCCGAATCGACGCAACGACACCGCAGGGCGAGAATTTTGTCTTTGATTTTAAGAATTACGCTTTGAATCAGGGCATTTCTGACCAGCGGTTCATTTACGACCCGCCTACATCGGCGAACAATTACAACAATTTCTTATTTTCAGAGTAAAATCGGAGCAATAAAAAATGGAAAGTTACGGTGAAATCTTACGGAAAGCGCGTGAAGCAAAGGGCTTGGAGCTCGAAATAATCGCCCGAGAAACTTCAATCACACAGGAATATCTTGAAGCCCTCGAAAACGAGGAAAGTGCGGTTTTCCCCGGTGAGCCATATCTCGTTGGATTTTTGCAAAATTATGCGGATTATCTCGAAGTTGACACAAATCATGTGCTTACGCTCTACCATGCCAAAAAACTCCAGGAAACGCCGCCGCCGCTTGCGCTCACAGCCCGTGAACGACCGCGCTTTTTAATTCCGCTTATTGTAACGATTTGCGTTTTGTTGCTTGTTGGCGCGGGAATCACGCTTTCGATTGTGCTTCGGGCAAAAATCGCTGAACGGGCTGAGGAAGCCGCTCTTGCGCTTGGAACGGAATTCAAAAAATACGAACTCACCGAAAAGCCCTTCTCGGGCAGATTGTACAAGAGCGACCAGCTCATTATGGGAAGCGAAAAAGGCAATATTTTCCTTACGGTTGCTGAAACGGAAGGCATTTTCGGTCTTGAAACGCCAGCCGGTATTCAGTATGTCGAGCTTTCTGAAGAACTGGAGCTTGATGTTGACGGAAATTCAATTCCAGAGTTGATTGTGTATGTTTCTGATGTTTCGCAGAAAAATGTTGACCGTGGCGCAGAAGTCAAAATCATGCTGAAGAATTCTTCGAGCGTGGCGATTGCTTCTCCCGACGAAAATCAGATTCCGAACGCGGAAGATTTGCCGAAAGAGCAGGCTCGAACCGAAGTCTTCTCTGACACGCGTGCCTATCCGTTTACGGTTAATGCGACATTCCGCGGTGGCTGTTTGTTCCGCTACCGCCCCGACCGAAAAGAAACAGTCGAAGATTATTTTGCGAACGGCGACACTTTGAGCATGACGGCGAGCAACGGTATTCGCGTGTGGATTTCAAACGGAAACGCGGTTAAATTGCAGGTCGTGGCGAACAGTAAAACCTACGATTTGGCAGTTCCACGAGCAGGTGAAGTTATCGCACAGGACATCAAGTGGATTAAAGACACTGACGGTCGCTACAAAGTCGTTATCGTTGACATTGACTAAATTTTATGGAAGCAAAACAGAAATTTTTCATTGACCAGCACGGCTGTGCAAAAAATCAGGTTGACGGCGAGCTGATTATCTCGCTTCTCAAAAAAAAGGATTGGATTCAAGTCTTTGACCCGCACGAAGCCGATTTAATCATCGTAAACTCATGTGGATTTATCGAATCTGCCAAAACCGAGAGCATTAATGCCGTCATGAGCGCACGGGAACTGTACCCAAAGGCAAAAATCCTGCTTGCGGGCTGCCTTGCCGAGCGATACGCTTCCGAACTGAAAGACGATTTGACCGAAGCCGACGGATTTTTTGGTAACGGAAAACTCGACGAAATCTACAAAATCCTTGACCCGCTCATGAAAAACGAACGCCCCGTGCTTGTTCCCAAGCAGGAAGGCGTGTGCTGCGGCGACCGCGACATTTTGCTCTCGTTCCCGGGAATGGCATTCGTCAAAATTACCGAGGGCTGCAACAACCGCTGCTCATTCTGCGCGATTCCGATTATCCGAGGCGACTTGCGAAGCCGAAACGCCGATGAAATCATTTCTGAAATAAAATCGCTCGTCGCAAAAGGTGTGTACGAAATCAATCTGATTGGTCAGGACTTGGCGGCGTATGGAACGGGCGCAAACGACAATTGTTTTGGCGACGGACGAACGCTTTTCCATGAGGGAGAATCAGGGCTTGCGCGGCTTCTCAAATTGATTTCCGCGATTGAGGGAACTTTTGTCGTTCGTTTGCTTTACATTCACCCCGACCACTTCAACGAAGACATTCTTCCTGTTATGCAAAGTGATTCGCGATTCTTGCACTATTTCGATATTCCGTTTCAGAACGGCGACGATGAGATTATCAAGAAAATGAACCGCGTGGGAAGCCGCGAAAAGTACACGGCTCTTATCGCAAAAATCCGTGCCGTCTTCCCCGATGCCGCGATTCGCACCACCTTTATGGCAGGCTTTCCCGGCGAGAGCGATGAGGCGTTTGAGAACACGAAAGCCTTTTTGCGCGAGATTGCGACTGACTGGAGCGGCTGTTTTTCGTATTCAAAAGAGGACGACACTCCCGCGTACAAATTCAAAGGGCAAGTTCCCAAAAAAATCGCAGAAAAACGCGCGGCGGAATTGGTTGAGATTCAAGCACAAATCACTCGCGAGCGGCTAAAACTCCGCACTGGTTCTGAATACGATGTTTTGATTGAGGAAGTGCTTTCTGAAAGCAGCGAAAATCCCGATGAGGGCTTGGCAATCGGGCGGGCGTGGTTTCAAGCTCCCGAAGTTGACGGAAGCGTGGTTGTGCGCTATGACAGAAGTTCGGAGACGGAAAATGCGGCGGTCAAAACTGGAAGGCTCGTGCGCGTGAAAATCACTTCAAGCGGCGATGTCGATTTGAACGGCGACTTTGTGGCGGCTTCCCCCTTAAACGAAAAAATCGCGCATGGCGGTGGAATTCAGTTTGCGCAGGATTTATGAAAATGAGCAAAATTATTGTACGAAAATACGAAGAAGCGGATGTTCCCGCGATGATTGAGATTTGGAATGAAGTCGTGCGCGAGGGAATTGCTTTTCCACAGGAAGATGAGCTTACGGTACAGACGGGCGCGGCATTTTTTGCCTCACAGACTTATTCATCCGTCGCCGAGAACGAAAACGGAACGGTCGTCGGCTTGTACATTCTGCACCCGAACAATGTCGGTCGTTGCGCGCACATTGCAAACGCAAGCTACGCGGTCTCTTCTCAATATCGCGGTCAGCACATCGGCGAAAAACTCGTGAGTGATTGTATCGCTCGTACTTCTTTGTGCGGATTTAGAATCTTGCAGTTCAATGCGGTCGTTGAAAGCAACATTCATGCCCGCCACTTGTATGAACGGCTCGGATTTACGCAACTTGGCACGATTCCGCACGGTTTCCGCATGAAAGACGGTCATTTTGAAAATATCTGCCCGTATTACAAGGAGATAGTCTTTGTCTCTTGAAGATGAAATTCTTTCCGGCATCACTTCTTCTCAATCGGGCGAGTTTTCCGAGCATGCGAAGGAATATCTTTCGGTCTTGAATCCCGAGCAGTACGAGGCGGTCGTTCACGAAGGAAGCCCGCTTTTGATTTTGGCAGGGGCTGGCTCTGGGAAAACGCGCGTTATTACAACGAAGATTGCCTATCTCATCGGCGAAAAGGGCGTGAATCCACATTCGATTTTGGCGGTCACATTCACAAAAAAAGCGGCGAATGAAATGCACGAGCGGGCGATTGCGCTTGAAGCGCGTGCGGAATTCTCTCAAATCAAGACATTTCACTCCTTCGGCGCGTGGTTTTTGCGCGTGTATGCCGAGGACGCGGGAATCGACCCGAATTTTACCGTGTATGACGATGACGATGTGGTTTCGCTCATTCAGAAGGTCGAGCCGAAGCTGACAAAAAAAGAGGCGGCGACTTATGCGCGGAAAATATCGCTTGCAAAAGATTATTGCTTGCTTCCTGACAGCGAGGAACTTTCTACTCGTGACGAATTTTTGAATCCGACTGACTTTGCCGAAATGTACGATGCGTACGAAAAACGGCTTCGGGCGACGGGAAATGTCGATTTCGGCGATTTGATTCTGCTTCCCTACCTTGCGCTCAAGGAAAATGCAAATCTTCGTGAAAAAATGTATCGCCGTTTCCGCGTGATTATGGTCGATGAGTATCAGGACTCGAATGTCGCCCAGTTCAAATTGCTTGAGGCACTTTCTGGCTTGAACGAGGGAAGCGGTTCGTATGTTTGTGTTGTCGGTGATGATGACCAGTCGATTTACAAATTCCGCGGGGCAGAAATCCAGAATATCTTGAGCTTCCCGAAAATCTTTGCGGGAACAAAAATCGTCCGCCTTGAATCAAATTACCGCTCAACGAGCGAAATTCTTTCGCTTGCGGACAATGTGATTAAAAACAATGCCGGTCGTCTCGGAAAAACGCTCCGTGCAGAGCGGGGGAGCGGGAAAACGCCCGTGCTTGCGTTCTTGCCGAACCAGGACGATGAAGTGCATTTTTGCGCGGATTTGGTGCAAAAGTCTCATGAGATGGGCGTTCCCTATTCTGACTGGGCGATTCTCTACCGCACAAACGCGCAGTCGCTCGGTTTTGAAAGCGAATTCGTGCGAAAAAAAATCCCCTACCTGATTGTCGGCTCGCTTAAATTCTTCGAGCGCGAGGAAGTCAAGGACATTGTGGCATGGCTCGAACTGATTGCAAATCACAAGAACGAAATCGCCTTCCACCGAATCATCAACAAGCCCGCGCGGGGAATCGGAAACAAAACGCAGGACACCATCGTCACTTGCGCTCAGAGCAAAGCGCGAATCGTAGCTGAAAACGGCGCGGTCATTCAGAACTTTGAGCAGAACGACATCATCGCCGCGTGCCGATATATGACTTCTCGCCTTTCGGGAAAATCAAAGTCCGAAGTCGCAAAATTTGCCGAGCTTATCGAAGAAATTGAATCGCTCTTTGGCGACGACACCACAGCGGGCGGAGAATTGGCGAGTGAGGTCGTTGCGGAGAACGCGGCTTCTGATGACACTTCGATAAACTCAGTGTCCGTGCCTGCACGCGAAAGCAAACGAACGCTCGCCGAGTTAATCGAAGCGATTGCAAAAAAATCGGGCTTGGCGCAGTATTACGAGGAGCGCGACAAGGAAGAGCATACTTTCCGAGTCGAGAACATTCAGGAGCTTGCAAACTCTGCCGTTCCATACCCGCTCGCTCGTCAGGGCTTGCTTGACTTCCTGGACAACATTCAGCTTGACCGAACGCTTTCAAACGCGGGCGAAGAAATCAGTGACGATGCCGTTACGCTCATCACGCTTCACAACACGAAGGGCTTGGAATTCAACCGCGTGGTGATGACGGGCATGGAAGAAGGCGTGTTCCCGCGAAATGGCGACGACGAAGAAGAAATGGAAGAAGAACGCCGCCTCTGCTATGTGGGAATCACGCGGGCAAAAAACGAGCTGTACTTAACAAGTTGTGCCGTGCGCCGCATGTACGGTCACATCGAGTACATGAAATGCAGTCCGTTCTTGCTTGAAATGGGAACGGAGGGTGTAAAGGCAATCGGGCATTTGCCGTCGAGCTATCGGAAGAGTGGCTTTCACGGCGGCGACTACGGCGAGCGCGGTCTTAGCCATCCCGATGTCGAAAGCGACCCTATCAAGCGAAAATACTACCGTGGCGCGAAAATCTACCACGACGAATACGGCTACGGAATCATCGCGAACACCACGATTAACGACGAAGGCGAGTACGGAATCACGGTGAGTTTTGAAAACAGCGGAATCAAACGCTTTTTGCCGAAATACCAAGAAAGCCAGCTGATGGTGGTGAAGGATTAGCGGGGCATTATTTCCCCTAAAAATTCTTAAAAAGTTTCACAAAACCTATAGACCATATCGCGGAATTCCTTTATATTCGCATTTACATCATTATTTTCAGGTGGTAGCGTCATGTTCAATCGTGCGGACTACATTTCTGATTCTGAATGGAATCGGTTTTTGGAATTTTCAAAGGATTTGGAGACTCCGAATGTTGTGATTAATCTCAAGCAGATTAAGTACAATTTTATCAAATTGCGCGATTCGTTCCCGTACGCCCACATTTACTACGCAATCAAGTCGAATCCAGGCGAGCCTGTCTTAAAGATGCTCGCAGAACTCGGCTCAAATTTCGATGTCGCTTCCCGCTACGAACTCGATAAAATTATGGCTTTGGGCGTGACTGGCGAGCGGCTTTCTTACGGAAACACCATCAAAAAAGCAAAGGACATCAAATATTTCTACGAAAAAGGCGTGCGCATGTTCGCTACCGATTCAAAAG